>Ga0335079_10000020_pt1 | contig 213927 bp, 210 predicted proteins | sample Lox_Sample_33_FD_206719 | JGI IMG/M metagenome (GOLD analysis project Ga0335079, IMG submission 206719) | Soil microbial communities from Loxahatchee National Wildlife Refuge, Florida, United States - Lox_Sample_3.3 | ecosystem: Environmental > Terrestrial > Soil > Wetlands | place: USA... | reverse complement strand
GAGGGCGACCTCGTCGTCAACGCCGATAGCGCCGCGCCCAATGGCATCGTGGTGCAGGCGATGCTGCGCGCGCGCGCCGTCGGGGTCACGCATTTCCTCTTCGCCATCAAACGCGAGTAGGACGCGAATGCCGTCCGCGGCATTCCGGGACAATCCGTGGCGGCGCCTCGCTTGGGCGATGCCCAGCGCGGGCGTGCTGACCGCCGTGGCGCTGGCGGGTTTCTTGCGCCTGCTCGCGGGAGAGCCGCCGCGGGGGTTGGCGCCTTCTCCCCTGCAGGTGCGGCTGGTTGATCTGCCTGCGAGTCCCGCTGCGACGGCGGTTCCATCACCGCCGGAGGCGGAACCGGTGTTCGAGCCGGCGCCAGCGGAAGTGCCGACCCCTCCGGCGCCCCCGTCTTCCGCACCGGCGCCAGCGGTCGACCCGCCGCCTGAGCCGGGGACGGAAGCCGAGCCGAGAGCGACCGCGCCTGCGCCGCCACCGAAACCGCCGGCGAGACCCTCAAGGCCGCGCGCCTCCGCGACCACGGCCGCGCCGCCTTCGACGGCGGCTCTGCCGCCCGCGCCGAGGCCGCCTGCGACCGCGGCGCCCCGCGGCAACACCACGGGGGCGAGCGCTATCGTGAAGCCAATGCCGGAGATTCCGGAATCGCTGCGCCGGCACGAACTCGATCTCGTGGCTGTCGCGCGCTTTCGCGTCGCCGCGGACGGCAGCGCGCAGGTGGAGCTGATCGAGGCAACACCCAATCCGCAACTCAATCGTCTTCTGCTGGAGGCGCTTGGTCGATGGAAGTTCTTTCCCGCGATCGAGAACGGCAAACCTGTGGCCTCAACGATCGACATCCGTATTCCGATTTCGATTCGCTAGAGAGAGCTATCTCGTTCGCGCCAGAGTCGTTCGGCGCAAGGGTTCATCGGCGTGCCGCCGAATGACCTAAATTGTTTTTCATGACGCGTTGATGCTGGCGACACGGCCCGGCTCTGGGGTAGTCTCGCGCACGATGGGGATTGGCACGAGTCGGTGGAAGCTGTGCGCGGCACTAGCGGTTACAGCGGGGATGGCAGCGTCGCCCGTCTCGGCGCATCCGCATGTTTGGATCGACTATTCGGCGGTCGTGTTGTTCGGCGACGCCAATGTGAAGGCCGTGCGGATGACCTGGACCTTCGATGAAATGTACAGCTCCATGCTCTTTCATGACTACACCGCTCGTCCGCACGGACCGCTGACCGCCGCCGATGTGAGAAAGTTGGAGAAGGGCGCGTTCGAGGACACCAAGGATTATCACTATTTCGTCGACGTCATTCTCAACGGCGTGCCGGTGCCCGTGAAGGAAGTGAGCGATTTCGACGCCAGTTATGACGGCCACCGCATGACCTATCGGTTCACGGTGCCGATCCGGGCAGGCGCGGCGCAAAAGCAGAACACGATCGAGGTCGATTCGTTCGACACCGAGTTCTATATCGACTTCGAGCTCGCCAAGAAGGAGCCGGTCTCCGCGCAGCACGGCGCCACGATCGCCGTTTCCTGCGCGCCCAAGCAGGTACCGAAGCACACCACCTTGTTCGGCGCATTGACGGTGCCGGTGGCGGCATGCACCTTCACGATGGCCGGTTGAGGGATATTCGATATGCGTAAGCTCACATTCGTGTTTCTGGCGCTGGTGCTTTTCTTGCGTGTCGCGCCCGCGATGAGCGCCGATCCCCTGACCGGGCGTGGTGCCGCACCGGCTGCGAGCGAGAGTCTGGCGATGGGCGGCAGCTTGGTGCTGCGTTTTGCCGCGGTTCAGCACCAGATGAACGACCGTATATCGGCGGCGTTCCGCGCGGTGCGTGACGGCCAATCGCATGGGGCTTGGCTGGTAATCCTCGGGCTCGCGTTCCTCTATGGCGTGCTGCACGCGATCGGACCCGGCCACGGCAAGGCGGTCGTGGCCTCATATTTCGTCGCGCACCGCGCACGCTGGACCAGCGGCCTCGCCATGGGCGCGCTGATCTCCCTGATCCAGGGAATTTCGGCAGTGGCGCTGGTCGGCGTGCTGGCGATCTTTCTGCAATGGCGGCAATTCGACGTGCTCAATCGCAGCACCCTCGTGGAGTTCGTGAGCTATGGCCTGATCGCGCTCCTGGGGGCGGTGATGTTCTTCCGCGCGGTAACCGGGCGCGGCTGCGCGCATCAGGCTCAGCACGATCACCCGCATGACCACGCGCATGATCACGGCGCAGGCGGTGATCATGCCCGAGGGGTCGCGGCGCTGGATTCCAGGCTGATCGTCGCGACCGGCCTCACGCCGTGTGCCAGCGCCATCATCATCCTGCTGTTCGCTCTTGCCAATGGCGCGATCGGCATCGGCATTGCCGCGGTCTCGGCGCTCTCGGTCGGCATGGCGATCACGGTGTCGGCGATCGGCGTGGCGAGCGTTCTCGGCCGGCACGCAATCCTGCGCGTGGTCGACGGCGTTGGCATTGCAAGCCATCGCATCGAGCAAGGGCTCGCGGTCTTGGGTGCGCTCGCCATCGTCACGGCATCGGGACTGATGATGTTCGACGCGTGGATCAGGCTCTAACCCCTTGCTCGACGCGGGGACCATTGCAAGCCAGAATTGGAATGTTATAATGTAACCAATAGACAATGGGGGGATTGCCGATGCGGACGTTGCTGTGGTGCGGATTGGTGGGTGCGCTGAGCATCGCGAGCGCCCAGGCTGCGCCCGTCTCCATCGTGGCGGCGGAGAATTTCTATGGCGACGTGGCCATGCAGATCGGCGGTTCCGACGTCAAGGTCAAGAGCATCCTCACCAATCCCGATCAGGATCCACATCTCTTCGAGGCGAGCCCGTCGGTGGCGCGGGGGATCTCGGATGCGCGCATCGTCGTTCTGAGCGGGATCGACTATGACCCTTGGATGGAAAAGTTGCTGAGCGCCGCGCGGAGCACCGAGCGCAAGACCATCGTCGTGGCCGATCTCATCGGCAAAAAATCGGGCGACAATCCGCACATCTGGTACGCCCCCTCAACCATGGTGGCTTTTGCCAAAAGATTGACGGAGGACCTGAGCGAGGTCGACCCGCCGCATCGCGACGTGTACCAACAGAGGCTTGCCCGCTTCGAGCAGTCTCTGCAACCGGTCGAGGCCAAGCTCCAAGAGCTGCGCGAGCGCCTGGCGGGAACGCCGGTGACGGCGACGGAGCCGATCTTCGGCTATATGTTCGAGGCTCTCGGCATGCAGGTCCGGAATCAGGCCTTCCAACTTGCGGTCATGAACAATACCGAGCCGGGCGCATCGGATGTCGCGGCCTTCGAGAACGATCTCAAGACACACCAGGTCAAGCTGCTCGTCTATAATAGCCAGGCGTCGGACCCAGCCGCCGTCCGCATGGTGAAGCTGGCCAAGTCGGCCCATATCCCCGTGGTGGGGGCAACGGAAACGGAACCACCTGGAAAGACCTATCAAGAATGGATGCTGAGCGAACTCGAGGCGGTCGATCACGCGCTACCCAAGTAAGGGTCCCATGAGCGCCGCCGAGTTTCGCAACGCCACCCTGGCACTCGGCGGTCGAGTCGTTCTGCAGGGGGTGAGCCTGGAGATCGGCGCGCGGGAGTTCGTGGGCGTGTTGGGGCCGAACGGCTCCGGCAAGACCACGCTGATGCGGGCCATTCTGGGGCTCGTGCCGGTGGACCCCGGCATGGTTCAGGTGCTGGGCCGGCCGGCCACCAGGGGCAATGCCGAGATCGGCTACATGCCGCAAGTCCGGGGTTCGGTCGCAAATCTTCAACTGAGCGGCTGGGACTTCGTCGCCGGTGTTGTCGATGGCCATCGTCTCGGATTGCCGATCGCCGGCCGGAAGGCTCGGGCGGAAATCGATCGCGCGCTCGGTCTGGTCGGCGCCGGCGAATTGTCGCGCCGGCCGCTGGCGGAACTCTCCGGCGGCGAACGGCAGCGGTTGCTGCTGGCGCAGACATTGATCGGCCGGCCGCGCTTGCTGTTGCTGGACGAGCCACTGATCAGCCTCGATCCGCGTCATCAGGCCGAGGTGGTGGAGCTGGTGAAGACGCTCCAGCTCGAACTCGGGATCACCGTGTTGTTCAGCGCTCACGAGTTGAACCCGTTGTTGGGCGCCATGGACCGTGTGCTTTATCTCGGAAACAAGCAGGCGGCGCTGGGAACGGTCGATGAAGTGATCACCGGCCCGGTGCTGTCGCGCCTCTATGGGTTCGAGATCGACGTCGTGCGCCTCAAGGGCCGCATCTTCGTGATGTCCGGCACCCACGACGTCGAGCACGGCGCGCACCAGCATGAGCACAACGGCGGACACCAGCACGCTCCGCGGCGGGTGGGCGCCGGCTAATGCTGTCCTACGACTTCATGCGAAATGCGTTCGCTGCCGCGACGATCGTCGCGATCGTCTCGGGCACGGTCGGTTATTTCCTGGTGCTGCGCGGTCAAACCTTCGCCGGGCATGCGCTTGCGCATGTGGGATTTACCGGCGCGACGGGTGCCGTGCTGATCAGCGTGGCACCGCTCTGGGGATTGGTGGCGATGACCTTGGCCGCGGGCATCGGCATGGGCTTCATGGGCGAGCGGCTCGCGCAGCGGGACGTGGCGATCGGTCTGGTCTTGGCGCTGGCGCTGGGCCTCGGCCTTTTGTTCCTGCATTTTTACACCGCGTTTGCGACGCAAGCGACGGCGCTGCTGTTCGGCAACGTGCTTGCGGTCGATGCCGATACCATCTGGGCATTGTTGTGGCTCGGCGCACTCAGCCTGGCGGCGCTCGCGATAATTTCCCGGCCACTGCTGTTCGCGAGCCTGCAGCCGGAACTGGCGGAGGCGAAGGGTGTCTCGCTGCGGCTCTATTCGATCCTGTTTCTGTCGATCGTGGCGCTCACGACCGCCGAATGCGCGCAGATCGTCGGCGTGCTGCTGGTGTTCGCCCTGATGGTCGGTCCCGCCGCCGCGGCACAGCGTCTGACCCGAGGCGTCGCGATGGGCGTGCTGCTCTCGGCATTGCTCGCCCTTCTCGAGGCCTGGTTCGGCATTGCGCTTGCTTACTACACGGACTGGCCCAGCAGCTTCTGGATTACGGCACTCAGCGCCGCGGTCTACCTGGTCGCTGTCCTGCCGCGCCCGGCCCGCCGGCTGCAATCCGAATATTAGACGACCTTATATTTCCATCTTTGATATGGTGCGGGTGGCCGATGCGGCGGAACTGCTGCACCTTGCGTTTCCATTGCATCGCAAGTGAGACTGCCCGCCGGCCGATTCCGCGGGGATCGCGCCGGCCGCAGCGGAGAGATTCGAATGAACGCCCTCGCCTATGTCGTAAGCCTGCTCGTGCTCGGGACCTTCGGCATGCGCACGATGATGCCGCTGCGCATTGCTGCGCTTGCCAGCAACGTCTCGCTGATCGCGTACAGCCTGGTAAGCCACCTCTATTTGGTGCTGCTGCTGCAAGTGATCCTGCTGCCAATCAATCTCTGGCGGTTGATCGAGATCATTCAATTGGCCCGACGCCTGCGCGGCGCCGTCTCCGAGGACAGCGTATTCAAGGCGCTCTTGCCCTTCGCCGGCGTACGCTGGGTCAAGTCGGGCGAGGTGATCATGCGCAAGGGCGAATCCTCCGACGCTATGTACCTCGTGCTGGAGGGTCAGCTCTGGGTCGAGGAAGCAGCGGCGGCGGTCGGGCCCGGAAGCATCGTCGGCGAGATCGGCGTGCTGAGCTCCAGCCACCGGCGCACCGCGACCGTGAGCGCCAAGAGCGAATGCAAGCTGGGGGTCGTTTCGTCGGTCGATTTCCAGCAAGTCTACTACACGGACCCCGCGCTTGGACTTTCTCTGGTGCGATTGATCATCGACCGCCTCACCCGCGACGTCGAGGCAGGACACTTGCCGGAAATGGAAGTGAGCGCGTGATGGAAACGTCGAGATAGGAGGAAGCGATGATTCTGCCAGGCCATGGCCGCTACGATTATAGCGCGATCACCAAGCGCCGCGACTATTCCTGGCCCGGCGGCCGCCGGCTCGCGGTCACGGTTGCGCTCAATATCGAGGCATTCGGCTTCGGCCGCGGGCTCGGTCACGTGCTGGGCGTCGAAAGTCCGCCGCCCAGCCATCGTGATTACTGCTGGCGCGACTACGGCAATCGAGTCGGGGTCTGGCGCGTGCTCGAGCTGTTGGACGAACTCGGGATTCCCGCAAATCACCTGATCAATTCCGCGGTGATCGAAGCCCATCCCGAAATACCCGAAGCGATCCGCGCGCGAGGCGACGAGATCATCGGCCATGGCCGAACCAATGCCGAGCGACCGGGCCTGCTCTGGGAGGCCGACGAGGCGCGTCTCATCGCGGAGGTCACGGAAACCATCATGCGGTTTCAAGGAAAGCCGCCGCGCGGCTGGATGGCGCCCTGGATGTCACAGAGCACGGTAACGCCCGATCTGCTCAAGGAGGCGGGCTACGAGTTCATGATGGATTGGCCGTGCGACGATCAGCCGATCTGGATGCGCACGCGCTCGGGCCCGATCCTGTCGGTTCCCTATCCGCTGGAGATCAACGATTCGCCGCAGATGCTGGCGCGGCACCATGCGCCCGACGAATTCGCGAAAATGATCGTCGATCAGTTCGAGGAGATGCTGCGCCAGTCGGAGCGGCAGCCGCTGGTGTGCGGCATCGCGCTCCACACCATGGTGGTGGGGCAGCCCTATCGGTTAAGAGTGCTGCGCGAGGCGCTGCGGCACATCGTTCAACATGCCGAGCGGCGCAAGGTATGGCTCGCGCGCCCGGGTGAGATCGCCGATCACGTCAAGAGTTTGCCGCAGGGGACGGTGCCGGGAAGCTGAGCGGAGGATCAAGCCTTACGGCATGATCCTCCAAGTCATGTCGTTCTGCTCTCCGCAGTCCTGCGGGGAGGAGAAGCCCGCGAGGCTCACCACGGCGCGGCCCTCGATCCGACGCGCGAGCGCAATCGCATCGACGCAGCTAGTGCGGTCGAGGCCATGCAAGGTTACCGCCGCGCTCGCGGGAAAACCGCGCGCGTCCACGGTTGCGTCGAAGCCGGAAAAATAAGGCTCGATCGCTTCTTGAACCTCGGCGGGCGTCGCCGTGAACGGGAGAGCGCTCGCCGCGGCCGCCGCCTTACTGAGATTTCCGCGAATTGCTTGTCCCGGCGACTGCAGCGCCAGCGCCAGTTGCTGCGCCCCCAACGCCGCGACTGCGATGAAGGCCATCATACGAAGGGGCCCAAGGATGTCGAACCGGCGGGCGGGCAGCAGCCCGGGTCTAGCGTTGTTTACTCTCGGATGAAACGACGTGGTCAACGACATTGAACGATCCTCGACCCCCGCGTGGACAAAGCATGAGCCCGAAGCCTTAAGCGAAAATTGCAGACATCTATGACATTGGTGCGGATAACGGCGAATCCTGGGCAAGGTTAAGGCGCAATTTGTGCGCGCGTTCAGCGCTCCCGAAAGTGAAGGACTAACTAGCTTGCATTTGAGGCGATTCTTTGACGCCGCGTTGCGAAATGCCGCGTGAAATGGGGCTTTCTCGCGACGCCCGCAAAAAGACCCCGCCGCAGGCGGGCAAATCTCACGCTGCGGCGGGCGCCGTTTCCCGTGCCGGGTTTGGAAGCGCCGCGGCGAGCGCCTGCTCGACGGAATCGAGCCACACGAACTCGAGGGTCCGCCGGGCTTCTTCGGGAATGTCATCCCAGTCCCTGCGGTTCCGCGCCGGCAACATCACCGTCTTGATGCCCGCGTGCATCGCCGCGAGCACTTTTTCCTTGATGCCGCCGACCGGCAGCACCAGGCCGCGCAGGCTGATTTCGCCGGTCATGGCGAGGTCGTTGCGCACCGTCCGGCCTAAAAGCTGGGAGGCGAGGGCGATGAACATGGCGACCCCGGCGCTGGGCCCGTCCTTGGGCGTGGCGCCCGCCGGCACGTGGACGTGAATATCGCTTCCCTCCAGCAACTTCGGGTCGAAACCGAGCTCGCGGTGCTTGGATTTGACCAGGCTTAGCGCCGCCTGCGCGCTTTCCTTCATCACCTCGCCGAGTTGCCCGGTCAGTATCAACTTACCGCTGCCGGGAATTCGTGTCGCCTCGATGAACAGAATATCGCCTCCAACCGGCGTCCAGGCGAGGCCGGTCGCTACGCCGGGGATGCTGGCGCGCTGCGCCTGCTCCGCCTCGAAGCGGCGCGGACCCAGGATGGTCGCGAGTTCTGCTTCGGTGATGCGAACCGATATGCCGGGATCCTCGGCGATGCGCATCGCCGAATGGCGCAGCACCGCGCCGATCTCGCGTTCGAGATTGCGCACGCCCGCCTCGCGCGTGTAGTCGCGGATGATAGCCTCTAGCGCGGCATCGGCGATCTCGCATTGCTCGGGCTTTAGCCCGTTCGCTTCAAGCTGGCGCGGCACCAAGTAGCGGCGGGCGATCTGCAGCTTCTCCTCGAGCGTGTAGCCCGCGAGCGGAATTACTTCCATCCGGTCGAGCAGCGGGCCCGGAACCGTGTCCAACATGTTCGCGGTCGCAATGAACACGACCCGGCTCAGATCGAAGGGCATGCCCAGGTAATTGTCGCGGAAGGTCGAATTCTGGGCAGGATCGAGTACCTCGAGCAGCGCCGAGGAGGGATCGCCGTGGAATCCGCGTCCGAGCTTGTCGATCTCGTCCAGCATCATCACGCAGTCGCGGCTTCCGGCCTTGCGGATGCCCTGGATGATGTTGCCCGGCAGCGCGCCGATGTATGTCCGCCGATGGCCGCGAATTTCAGCCTCGTCGTGCAGGCCACCCAGGCTGACGCGGACGAATTTACGCCCCATGGCGCGCGCAATGCTTTGCCCAAGCGACGTTTTGCCGACGCCGGGCGGGCCGACGAAGCACAGGATCGGTGCCTTGCCGGTCGGATTTAGCTTCCGCACCGCCAGGTATTCCAGGATGCGCCGCTTGATCTTGGCGAGACCGTAGTGATCGTCCTCGAGAATTTTGCGGGCCTCCGCGATATCGATCGGGCGTGCCTCCTCGATTGCCCACGGAAGCTCGGTCAGCCACTCCAGGTACGTCCGCACCATCGAGTATTCGGCGGCGCCGTCGGGCATGCGAGCGAGGCGTGACAGCTCTTTGCGGGCGTGCTTTTCCATGTCCTCGGGCATCTTCGCCTTGGCGATGGCGTCGGTGAGCTGGGCCACTTCCGCACCCTGCTCGTCGGCCTCCCCCAGTTCCTTCTGGATCGTGCGGAGCTGCTCACGCAGGAGGTGCTCGCGCTGACGGCTTTCCATGCTATCGCGCGTGCGCTGACCGATGTCGTGCGAAAGGCGCAACACCTCGAGCCGGTATGCGAGGTACCACAAGACCATGTCCAGGCGTTGGCGCAGCTCGACTGTTTCAAGAACCCGCTGCTTGTCCTCGGCCTTGAGGTCGAGGACGCTCGCGACCACGTCGGCGAGTGCGCCTGCCGAGGACATAGTCTGCACCGCCTCCGTCAGCTCCTGCGGCGCGTTGGGGATGAGGCGCAACGCCTCGCTTGCGCGCTCCTTGAGTTGCGCCATGCGGGCATCGATCTCGGCGCCGGCGCTCTGCGGTTCGGCGATCCACTCGATGCGGGCGACGAGGAACGGATATCCCGGCAGGAATTCGACCACGCGAAAGCGCTCCTCGCCGCGGCAGATCGCGTGATGGTTGCCGTCCGGCGAGGTGACATACCGGGCAATCACGCCGACCGTGCCGAACTCATGGAGGTCCGCGGGGCCGGGTTCCTCGGTTTCGGGATTGCGCTGCAGCAGGATGCCGACCGGAGCCTGATTGCGGGTCGCATATTGCGCGGCCGCCACCGACCGGGCGCGTCCAAGGGACAGCGGCACGACGGTCGCCGGAAACAGCAGTGTATTGCGTACCGGCAGGATCGCGATCGCGTCCGCGGGAAGCTTGGCAACGGCCCCAACGCCAATGGCATCGGCGGGCGTGCTCGCTCCCGTCGGCCGCGGTGCCAGGCTTTCGGCGCGGAAGATCGGGTTGGTGCGGGTCATCGGGTCGAGCATGGGTGTCAACCGGTAAGGAGAGCAGGCGCCATCGCCCGCGCTCTCAAGGGCGTTGAATTCACCAAGGGACAGGTCTTCGGCCACATCAGGCATGGGCAAGGTCTTGTCTTCGGTTTTGGGGTTAACGCTAACGCTGAGGCCTATGTGGTCATAAAATTACGGTAAACAAGGGCGTACCACCGTGATGTCCTTGACAGGACCGTTCCAGCCAATTACTGGACCAACTCTCGGTCGAACTCCCGCCTCAGAAGCGGGGGCGGCTTTCTCTGGGGGAGGCTCATCTACCATGTCGGAGTCGAGGCCGTCAGCGCGCGTGGGCGCGCTTGTTGAACGTTGGCGTGAGGCAGCCGCCATGGCGATCGCCGCATTGGCGGTGATCGGCATGCTGGCGGTCGGTATCGCGCGGATGCATGAGAGCCATGCAACGAGGGTTTCCCCAGCCGATTTCTCCGACGGCGGCAAAACGACCGTGGAACGGTAGACGAAAGCCTCCCAGCCTCCCAGGCAAGCGGCGGAGCCATAGAGAGCCGGGACTCTAGCTAGGTGTCGCGGACGTTCCCGCTGGCGTAGAGCCAGCGCGCCACCAGCGCCTCGGTGTCGCCGCCGAAGGCTTCCCGCGTGCCTTCCGACAACACGGTGCCGGTCCGCATCACGTAGACGTAGTCGGCGATCTCAAGCGCACGCTTGATGTTCTGGTCGACGAGGAGGACGGCCTTGCCCTGCGCCGCCAGGTCTTTGATCAGATCATAGATGATGGCCGCAACGCGCGGCTCCACGCCGGCAGTGGGTTCGTCGATGAGAAACAGCACGGGATCGAGCATCAGGCTGCGCGCGATTTCCAACTGGCGCTGCTGGCCGCCGCTCAGGGTGCCGGCGGGTTGGCGCCGTCTTTCGCGCAGCACTGGGAAGCGCTCATAGGCGCGCTGGATCAGCTCTTCAACGCGGCGCCGGTTCCTGCGGTGCGTCCACACGCCCAAGCGCAGATTCACCTCGACGGCCAGATGCGGAAAGATGCTGGGGCGCTGCGGGAGGTAGGTTACGCCGTGATTTCCCATCTCGTGCGGTCCCGTCGCCCGCGCGGGAGCACCGTCGAAGTGGATTTCCCCTTCTCGCGCCGGAAGGAAGCCGAAGAGCACCTTGAGCAGCGTCGATTTGCCGGTGCCGTTGGGGCCGAGCACGCAACGCACTTGCCCGCGCAGGGCCTCAACCGATACGCCGCGGAGGATGTCGATCCCCGGCAGATACCCCGCAACCAGGTTCCGCGCATGGAGCCAAGGTGTCGCCTCTGCAGCTTGGGCGACCATCTCAAAGCCCCGCATAGGCCGCGAGCACGGCCTGATCCGCGCGCACTTCGGCGGGCGGCCCGTCGGCTATCTTGCGGCCGCGCGCCATGACCACCAGGCGCTGCGAGATGCGCAGGATCGATTCCATGTCGTGATCGACGACGACAAAGGTGCGGCCCGCCTGGTGCAGCTCCTGTATGCGCTTGATCAGCTCGTCCCGAAGCTGGGGGTGCACGCCCGCGAACGGCTCGTCGAGGAACAGAACGGCGGGCTCCAGCATCAGGCAGCGGGCCAGCTCCAGCAGTTTCTGTTGCCCACCCGAGAGGTTCTTGGCGTCGAGGTTCGCCAGGTGCGCCAAATTCAGGAATTCGAGATAGCCGCGTGCCCGGCGCGACGCCTCCGCCCAGGTCGAACGCGGTCGTGTCAGCGCCGGCACCAACAGATTCTCGAGCACGGTCATACGAGCGAAAAGCTGCGTCAGTTGAAATGTGCGCGCGACGCCCATCGCGGCGTACATATGGGCGGGTTGCCCGCCCGTAGGCTGGCCGCGCAGCATCACTTCACCGCCGTCCGGCTTCATGTGCCCGGTCAATAGATTGATCAGCGTCGTCTTGCCGGAGCCATTGGGGCCGATAAGGCCGATCAGGTCGCCTTCGGCGACCGTGAGATCGACGGTGTCGTTGGCGAGGATGCCGCCGAACCGCTTCGAGAGGCCGACCCCGTGCATGAGGGTTTGGCGCTCGTTCATGCGCGCGAGTCCTCCCGCTGTACCTCGGCCACGGCCGGCGCCGCGGCGATTCGGCCCTCTCCCAACCGGACGAACCGAATCCAGAGCGGCGTCAGCAGTCCATTGCGGGCAAAGCGCATGGTCAGCAGCAGAATGATACCGAACAGCGGCAGCCGCCATTGGCCGTACCCGCGCAATATCTCCAGCAGGAATTCCACCACGATGGCGCCGCCGACGGCGGTCGGCAGGCGCTCCATTCCGCCGATCACCGTCATCACCACCAGCAGCGCCATGTAGTCGAGGGCGCCGATGCCGGGCGTTAGGACGCCGATGTAATGCGCATAGAAGCCGCCGGCGAGCCCGGCGAAGCCGCTCGCAATGGCGAATGCCAGGATGCGGAACCGCGCCACGGCGACGCCCGAAGCCGCCGCCGCCTGCTCGTCCTCGCGCAACGCGCGCAAGAACAGGCCCCATCGCGAACGTACCAACAGCCCCATCAGCGCCAGAGAAACCGCCAGCAAGACGAAGGCGGTGTAGAAATAAGGCAGGCGGCTCGCATCCTCGAATATCGGCTTGGTGTGCAACCCGGCCATTCCCCCGGTCACGTCGTCCTCGGTGGAGAAGGTGATTCGCACAATCTCGGAAAACCCGAGGGTGAAAATCGCGAGGTAGGGGCCGCTCATGCGCAGGCAGACCCAGCCGATGAACGCGCCCAGCAAACAGCAGACCGCAATCCCCGCTACCATGCCGAGCGCGATCGGAATACCGAACCATTCCACCAGCAATGCCGAGGTATAGCCGCCGATCGAGGCAAATGCCATGTGGCCCAGCGAGAACAGACCGGCGTAACCCGCGAGCAGCGACCAGCTCGAGGTCAAGATTGAGTAGACCATCGCCATGATGCTGACGTGCATCCAATACTGGTTCATGCCATTTGCCGACACCAACAGGAGAATGGCCGCGGCGATCAGGATGTAGACGTGAATGCCGCGCACGTCGTCTACTCCATTCGCAGATGTCGGCGACCGAATAAGCCGGTTGGCCGGTAGATAAGAACCAGCATCAGCACCAAGACGCCGAATGCGTTGGTGTAGGCAAAGGCGCGGGTCGGGTCAGGGAAGAATGCCGTGAACAGGCTCTCCGCCTCGCCGATGAAGATACCGCCCAGGGCGCTGCCGACGACCGACCCCATGCCGCCGAGAATCACGATCACATAGGCGTTGATGTTCGCGAGCACGCCCATGTCGGGAGCCAGCGAAAAGATCGGCGCGATCAAGGCACCGGCCGCGGCCGCGAGTGCCGCGCCCACGCCGAAGGCCAGCGAATTGAAGCGGCGGGGATTGATGCCGACGATCGCCGCGGAATCGCGCGACTGGCTCACGGCATCAAGGGCCTGGCCCCAGAGCGTACGATGCATGAAGTAAAGCAGCGCCAAAATCAGCAGTATGCCGACGCCGGCCGCGAAAATGCGGTCATTGGTGACCCGCAGATCGCCGAACTCCGTTATGCCCTCGACAAAGGACGGTGGTTTGAGCGGAAAAGGTCCGAAGGCGATGATCGCCGCATTGCGCAGGAAGAACGCCAAACCGAAGGTGACGATGAGCCCATACTCGTCCTTCCGTTCGGTGGCGTCGCTGTAAAGCGGCGTGAGCAGCAGCCGCTCCAGGATGATCGCGAGAACGAACAGGACCGCCATCGCCGCCACCATGGCCAACACCGGCGGGAAGCCCAGCAGCTTGATGATGAAATAGGCGCAGTACCCGCCGAGCATGTACAGGTCGCCATGCGCGAAGTTGACGATTTTCAGGATCGAAAAGATCAGGGTTACCCCGATCGCGATCATCGCGTAGATCACGCCGACGACCAGTCCATTCATGACTTGAATGAAGAGATAGTCCCAGCTCATGGCCTGCCGACCCGGTACCCGGCGCTCGAAGCGAGAGAGACCGGGCCAGGGCCCGGTCTCTCCTGCGACTCTCCGCTACGATTGCGAACCCGGCCTCACTTGGCGGGCTTGTTGTAGGTGTACTTCACGTCCGAAATGTTCCGCGGCCACACGATTGGCGCGTCGTCCGGGCTCTGGCCCGTCTTGTCGTATTGGATCAGGCCCACGGGCGCTCCCATGAACTGGTGATAGGCCCAGTCCGGCTCGTGCGCGGTCGAGAAACTGTACTCGCCGCGGCCAGCGAGCATCTTTGTCTTCTCGAGCGCGGCGATAATCGCCTTCCCGTCAGTGGACTTCGCTCGCTTGATCGCGTCGGCGAGGACCAGCATGGCGTCATAGTTCTCGACCGCCTGCGGCGACGGTTCCTTGGTATATTTTTTCTTGAAGGCAGCGTTGAACGACTTGGTGATTTCGTTCCAAGCGTTCTTCGGCAGACCGACGTTCTCGGTCACCACATATTTGCCCGCGTCCTTGACGTTTTCCCAGAATGTCTCGTCGACCGCGGGACCGCCGGAATTCGCGATGCCCGTATGGGCGCTTGGCGCGAAGCCCTGCTGATAGGACTGGGTGATCAGCGGATAAGCACCCGCCTCGCTGAACTCCGTCATGAAAAAGTCGTAGGGCGGGTTATGGCTCTTCAGCCGCTCGATCTCCGCCGTGAACTCGGTCGAATTGGGATCGGCCCCGACCTCGTCGTGCTTGACGTGGTGCTGGTCCAGAATCGGCAGCAAGACGTCTTTGGCACTCTGTCCGCCATCGGTTTTCTCCCAGAGGACCGCGACGTTCTTGAAGCCCGCGGCGGCGATCCACTCGCCGTATTTGCTGGCGATCAACGCCTGGCAGGGTGCCACGCGAAAAACCTCCGGATAGCCCTTGGCGGTAATTTTGTTCGCCCACACGTCGACCGCGATAATAGGAATTCCGGCCTTATGGACGACTTCCATTTCCGCGAGGAACACCGAGCTGTGGAACTCACCGGTAATGGCGACGACGTGATCTTGAGAGACAAGACGCTCGGCGGCCGCGGTGCCTTCCTCGGGTTGACCGCGCGTATCCTCGTAGAACATTTCGATCTTCTTCCCGAGCAGGCCGCCCTTTGCGTTGATTTCGTCGGCGGCAAGCTCGGCCGCCTGCTTCATCAACGCACCCTCGGCGTAACCGCCCGGAGGTGACAACGGTCCGACCCAGCCGATTCTGATCGTGTCTTGCGCGTACGCTTGCGTGAACTGTGCCGGAAGAATGACAAACCCGCCGACCAGCAGGGCAAACCCCGCCGCGGCATGCCAGCGTCCCTTGATTCGCATCGCCTGCCTCCCTGTTTGCTTGAAAGTTACCTTCGTGTGACGGTGTGCTCGGTGGACCCCATCGCACCACGAATAGCACAACATTCAAACCGTTGCGCACAAAACTTCGAGCCCCGGCGCATCGAATTCTAAATTTAGGGCGCGGCCTTAAGTTCCTTGGTCATGAACACGCGTGACGTACCCGGCGGATCGCAGGGGATGCGGCCGAATTCGCGCCAACCATGGCGCTCGTAGAAACCCGGCGCTTGGAAGCTGATCGTATAGAGCACCCCTGCGCGACAGCCTCGGCTTGCGGCTTCGCTTTCGGCCATGTCCAGCATACGGCTACCGATTTCGCGACCGCGCAATTCGTTCGGAAGATAGACGAGATCGATGAACAGAAGGCCAAGCGACGTTCGTCCTAGCATGCCGCCGAGGATTCGCCCGTTCTCGGGATCGCGCGCTAGTACCGCGAGTGGACGCCAGTCACGATAGCCCGTGTTTTGCGCATTGAAGTCGGCAAGTCCTTCATCAATGAGGCGGTACGTCTCGTCATCAGGCGCGTCGGTCACGAACAGCGCGGGCTCGAGAGCGCGACCTGTAATCATACTAACGTCGGCGAACGCATGCCGTCCGGGACCGGCAGCCCCATCAGCGAGAGCACGGTCGGCGCAACCGAGAGCTGGGACGCCTCACCCTCGACAATGCCGCCCTGTGGGTGGCCCACATGGTAGAGAGCGACATGGCACACATCGTCGAGCGTGCCGCCATGATACCCGTCGGCGTTCATGCCGTGGTCCGCCGTGACCAGCACTTCGTAGCCGGCCGCGCGCCAGTCGGGAATGAGCGCCGCCAACAGGGCATCCAGACGGGTCGCCTGCGTTCGATATTCCGGCGAATTGCCGCCGAACTTGTGGCCGGTCGTGTCGCAACCCATGGGGTGGACCAGCATGAAATCGGGGTTGGAACGGTCGATCAGCGCCGCCGCCTGATGCAGGAGATCGATGTCGGGGAAGCCGTCGTGCAGATAAAAGCGGCCATGCTGAATCGCGCGAGACTCGTCGTCGCATTCGATATCGCGCCGTGGATCGAAAGGCGCGCCGTTGTACAATTCCGAGATCCACGAGTAAGCGGCTGCACCGGTGCGGCGGTCATGGCGGCGCGCCACGCCGAAGACATGCTCGACACGCGAAAGCCGGCGCACCTCGTTGCTGGTGATGCCGTGATCGTGCGGCGTAAGACCGGTGAGCACCGTCTCATAAAGCGGACGCGACATGCTCGGCAGCGCGGTTCGCAGGCGCCAGCGCCGAGCTGCGCCCGATCGCGCGAGGCCTTCGAGATAGCCGCAATGCCGCACCGCCGTCTCGTAGCCGAGGCCATCGATCAGCACCAGCACGACGCGGCCCGGCTTCGCGGCCTTGCTCATCTGCGGTTCCCGTCCACGGTCAATCCGTCATGAGCGGATCGTCGCTTCGCTCTTGGCGCGCACCTCGTCCAGGGTAACGCCGGGCGCCAACTCCGCGACACGCATGCCGCCGGCGCCCTTGCGATCGATATTAAAGACCCCGAGATCGGTCACCACCATGTCGACCACGCGCGCGCCCGTGAGCGGCAGGTTGCAGCGCTTCAGCAGTTTCCGCTCGTTCTTGGCGGTGTGCTCCATCAACACCACCACCTTCTTGACCCCCGCCACGAGGTCCATGGCGCCGCCCATGCCCTTCACCATCTTGCCGGGGATCATCCAGTTGGCGAGGTCGCCGTTCTCCGCCACTTGCATGGCCCCGAGGATCGAAAGATCGATGTGCCCGCCGCGAATCATGGCGAAGCTGTCGGCGCTGTTGAAATAGCTGGTGGTCGGAAGCTCCGTGATGGTCTGCTTGCCGGCATTGATGAGGTCGGGATCCTCTTCGCCCTCGTAGGGAAAGGGACCCATGCCGAGCATGCCGTTCTCGCTCTGCAATTGGACCTGAATGCCGGATGGAATATAGTTCGCCACCAAGGTCGGAATGCCGATCCCGAGATTGACATAGAAGCCGTCGCGCAGCTCCAGCGCCGCGCGCGCCGCCATTTGTTCGCGAGTCCAAGCCATGGTGCGTCTCCTCAACCGCGCTTGCGCGTGGTGCGTTGCTCGATGAGTTTCGGCGCGTTCTTCGCGTGCACGATGCGTTGCACGAAGATGCCGGGGGTGATGATGAGGTCGGGATCGATGATGCCGGGCTCGACCAGTTGCTCGACCTCCGCGACCGTGACGCGGCCCGCCGTCGCCATCACCGGATTGAAGTTGCGCGCGGTCTTGCGATAGACGAGGTTGCCCTCGGTGTCGCCTTTCCAGGCGTGCACGATGGACAGATCGGCGACGATGCCGCGCTCCATCACATAGCGCTCGCCATCGAATTCGCGGACTTCCTTGCCCTCGGCGATAATGGTGCCGACACCCGTCTTGGTGAAGAAAGCGGGGATGCCGGCGCCGCCGGCGCGAATGCGTTCGGCGAGCGTGCCCTGGGGGTTGAATTCGAGCTGCAGCTCGCCGTCGAGATAGAGCTGCGCGAAGCGCTTGTTCTCACCGACATAGGACGAAATCATCTTGGAGATCTGCTGGGTCTCCAGCAGCATACCCAATCCGGCTCCGTCGATGCCGGCGTTGTTGGAAATGACGGTGAGGTTCTTGACGCCGGACTGGCGGATTGCGTCGATCAATAGTGAGGGAATGCCACAGAGGCCGAAGCCTCCCGACATGATCGTCATGCCGTCCCTCAGAAGACCGGCGAGTGCCGCCCCCGCGTCGGGATAGACCTTCTTCATGCACGTTTCCTTCAAGAACCGCGCGCTGCCTCCGCGCCGCCGCGATTGTAGTTCCTGCGCCGAGCTTCGGCCAGCGCCGGCGACGGGGCGTGATCGGCGCTCTTGACCGCGGGCATCGCGCGCCGTTCTATCGCGTAAAAGGCGCACGTCCGAGGGGGAGGCACCCATGAAGGTTCGGATGTTTCAGCGTGCGGCATTGGCGTTTGCCCTGGCGGTGGTGCTCGCCTCCGCCTCGTCAAACGGGCAAGGTGACGTATCCTCGAGCGCCACCTATTGCGAGCCGCAAACCGGCACGAAATTCCTCTATAGCGACCGCGGCTACTTGATCTTGCCGAAGCCGGCGGGTGCCGGCCCTCTCCAATACAGCTACCTGATCCTCGGGACTCAGCGGCACGTGGATCGCTATGGACAATTGCTGTTCGACGACGGCAGCGACCGCTGGGCATTCGAGTCCAATCCCGAGGGTTTGAAGCGGCTCTGGCCGCTCACGGCGCGCAAGCGCTTCGAGCTTGAGCGCTACGACCGCTTCACCCGCGTGCACGCCTTCGTGTCGTTCGTGGTGCAGGGGGTCGAGCCGATCCAGGTGGGCGGGCGAACATATGCGAGCTGGAAGGTGCGGCGCGAGGATCGCCTCGAAAGCGGCACAATAACCACACAGACGCTCTGGTACTCGCCACAGCTCTGCACGCTTACCGCCTTCACCGATTCCCAGGAACGCCTAGTGAGCTTGCTCCGGATTCTCAATCCTGGAGATCGCGACTACAACCGTTCGGTGGTGCGTCGCCTGCACAGATTGTACTTCAGCGACACCAACGAGCTCGTGAAGTAGGCCCTCAGCCGCGCCGATAGGGATAGCAGCGCCCCCGGTCGAGCGCGATCCCCAAATGTTGGCCGAGCGCCTCGATGGCCTCGCGATGCGTCACATAGGGGTCGCCGTTCTCGGGCCCGACCACGATGCATTGGAAGCCGGCCGCGCGTCCTTCCGGCGGCAGCATCGCGGTAACGAGGGCATTTCCCTCATGATCGCGCAAGGTCAGAAAGCGCGGCATCTCGCGCTGTATGTGCGCATCGAGGCCGATCTCCTGCTCAATGAAGATCGGCGATGTGGGGCGGAAGCTCTGTCGCGCCGCTTCACGCTCACGATGAAAATATTTTTCGACGGCGTGGCGCATGACGCTCGATTCGGTAGCGGCCTCCGCCTCGGTCTCGATGCGAAACCAGGTTTTCCCGTCCGGCGCGTCGCAGATAAATTTCATGTCACCTCCGGGCTCCCTGGAACCGACGAGAGACCGACAGGATAAGGCACCGATCACCGGGCGCAAGCTCTGTTGAATGCTTGCGCGCAATCCGAGTCGTCCGGCATGGTGTCGGTTCGGTTACGGAGGGAGTTGCGTGGAGACCGCGCTCTATCGGCCCGTCAAGAAATTTCTGGAGCGCCTCGGCTATCAGGTGAAGGGCGAGATCGGCGAATGTGACCTCGTGGCTTTGAACGGCGATTCGCCGCCGCTCGTCGTCATCGGCGAATTGAAGCTGAGCTTCAATCTCGATCTGCTGTTGCAGGGGGTCGATCGCACCTCAAGCTGCGATGAAATTTGGCTCGCCGTCCGCGCTTCCTCGCGCGGACGTGGCCGCGAGCGCGACCCGCGCGTGCGCAAGCTTTGCCGCTTGCTCGGTTTCGGCCTGCTGGGCGTGTTGCCGGGCGGGCGTGTGGAACTGTTGGTCGAGCCCGGACCGTGGCGTCCGCGGCGCGATTCAAAGCGACGCTCGCGTCTCGTCGAGGAGCATCGTCGTCGCCTCGGCGATCCCGCGGAGGGCGGCAGCACGCGTCAGCCGATCATGACCGCGTACCGTCAGCGCGCACTTGCGTGCGCTGCGGCACTTGCCGACGGGCCGCGGCGGACCGGCGAGCTTCGCCACGCGATTCCCGATGCGCCGACGATTCTGCTGCGTAACGTCTACGGCTGGTTCCGGCGCGTCGAGCGCGGCAGCTATGAATTGACGAGTGCCGGTCGCGCGGCGCTCGCGCGATGGCCGACGACATCTCTGCTGGACAGCGCTTCGGCTGAAATCGCGATCTCATAGCGAGATGTAGTATCGATGCTGAGGCGATCCCCCAAACCTTAGGAAGGGTATTCCCCTTTTTCAAGTCGCTGATTTGACGCATTGCCGGACGGCCCCTGCTGCGCCTAAATAATGGCTAAATAGAAAGCGCGAACTCAGGGGGCAAGCGATCCCATGTCGACGCAAACCGATAGCCTTTCAAAAGTGGAGGCCGAGGCCAAGAAAGTACTCGGCGAACGGGCGCACAATTGGCTCCACCGACCGCACCGCTCGCTCGACGGCATGACGCCGCACGAGCTGGCGCAGAGCCCCGCGGGGGCTTGGGTGGTCTTGCGGCAGCTCGAGCGCGACCCGCTGCCGATCATTCGCGGCCAGAAATCTCGCGCGCCGCGCCCGCGACAAACGGTTTAGCTCGCGCTAGCGATCACTACCAAGAAAGCTCCGAACCGCCTCAACGAAGGGTCCGAGCCGGTCGTGATGCACCCAATGACCGGCGCCCTCGAACGAAAGAACCTTGGCCGAGCGGAAGAGACGTAAGCGTCCGTCTGTGCTCGGGTCCGAGGCCCAGCTTTCCTTGCCGTAAACGAGCAGCGTCGGACACGTGATCGCTCCCCAGATTTGCTCAATCTCCGCTTGGGTCATGTCATAGGGGGGCCACACCCGGACATAGTTGTCGAACTTCCAGGTGTAAGTCCCGTCCTCGTTCTGATTGACGCCGTGCTGCGTCAGGTGTCGCGCCTGCTCGGGCGCTAGGCGCGGATTCTCGTCCTGCATGCGTTTTACCGCGTCCTCGATCGAGGCGTAGCGGCGCGGCAGGCGGCCCGCCAGTCCGCGTTGCTCGGCAATCCAACCCCGCATCCGCTCGACAATTCCTCGCTTCATGCGTTCGGCGAGAATCTTGGGCGCGGGTCCCAAACCCTCGATCGCCACCAGCTTGCGCACGTTCTCCGGATAGAGTCCGGCATAGCGCAGCGCGATATGCCCACCAAGCGAATGCGCGATGATGGTGACCGGCGCGAGCTGCTGTTGGTGGATGAGCTGCGCGAGATCGTAGATGTATCCCGCGATGGTGTAGCTGCCGTCGGTGGACCAGCCGCTGTCGCCGTGGCCTCGCAGATCTGGCGCGATGACGTGCCAGTCTCGACGCAGCTCCGCCGCGACCCAATCCCAGTTTCGGCAGTGATCGCGTCCACCATGAACCAGCACGAGCGGCGGCGCCGACGGGTTGCCCCAATCGACGTAGTGCAGGCGCAGCCGCTGGGAGAAATAGATCCGGGACGTCGGACCGGGGTTCTCGTCGAGCATTACCACATTATCCAGCGGCAAGCAGGGCCTGTGAAGCCGGACCGCACTCAGCGGGCGCCATGCCGCGCCAGATACTCCTGCCGCGCGAGCGAACGGTGGACACGCAAGCGATTGGCGACGAGCCCGGGGCGGATTCGACCGTTGACGAGCCCCAGCCGGACGCGGCCGCTGGTGACAAGCAGGTCGAATCCCAAGCCATCGAGCTCCCAATGCCGGACAGGCCCGGTATCGAGATGCACGAAATGCGAACGCGGATACCAACCGACGCCGCCCCGCTGCATGTCCAGCGCAATTGTCTTGGCGTCGGGAAGCCGGCTCTCGAAGGTCACATCGAGCGCGCGCCCATATAAGTGCTGGCTGTGCTCGGCGACGCCGAAAGTGGTGCGCGCCAACATCGCGTTGGTTTCGGGCGTACGGTAGGCCGACAAGACGATCGCTCGCGATTGGCCAACCGCTTCCATCACGTCGGCGAGGAAATCCAGAGCGGCGACGTCGAGCGGCCCCTCCTTATTGACGTGATGGTCGCGCAAGAGTGCGCGAAGCTCGGTCATGGCCTGGGGTATCGGGCCTTCGCCATCGCGGTAGGGGCCGGAGAAAGTCTCGTTGGTGTTGGCGTTGAGAATGTCGATCCGGCGCGGGAGCGAGGGCAGATCGGGGGCTTGCATCGGCTCCTCGGCCCATGCCCTGCTGCAAAAAACCGCGAGCCCTGCCGCAATCAATAGATCGCGACGGCGCAGGGTCATGCCGTACATGGGGTGCGCGGGCATGGAACCGCGTGCGGTCATCGGATCCCCTCGGCCTCGATGACGCTCGCGCGGAACGAAGCTTCAAGGGCGTCCCGCGCAATGTTCCGCGTGATGAAGACGATTCTGGAGCCGTGCTCCGCGTCGGGCCAATGATCAAGTTCGATGGCGGGATGCAATACGTGCTGCACCGCGTGCACGACTATCGGGCGCGCGCGACCGACAAGCGCGACGATGCCCTTGAGGCGCAGCAGGTCGGGTCCCCGGAGCGACACCAGCGCCTCGAGCCAAATGGCGAGACGCCGCCAATCCACGGGTTCCCGATGAACCAGCGACCAGGAGGCGATGCCGTGTAAATGCTCGGCCTCGTCGTGATCGTGGTGCGCGTGGTCATGAGGGTGCCCCGGATGCGAATCGCCGGTTCCGACCATCATCTCCACCCGCGGCGCGCCGCCTTCGAGCGGATCGAATAGACAGCTCGGATCGATCGCGCCGCCAATCGCGCGCAGGATCGGCGCGGTCGGATTGAGCGCGCGCAGCCGTGTCGTCACCGCGTCGATCTCGCGTGAGGACGCAAGATCGGTCTTGGTGAGCACCAGCCGATCCGCTATCGCCGCCTGCTTTGCGGGCTCATACTGGCGCTGAAGCTGGTCCGACGCGTTCACGGCATCGATCGTCGCAAGCACTCGGTCGAGGCGATAGCGCTCTGCGACCGCCGGGTCCGCCATCAGCATGTGGAGGATCGGCGCCGGATCGGCGAGGCCGGTGGTCTCAATGACGACGCGGCCGAACCGTGGAATGGCGCCTCGCGCGCGTCGCTCGAAGAGATCGCCGAGCGTATCGACCAGATCGCCGCGCGTGGTGCAGCAGATGCAGCCGCTCTTGAGCAGCACGGCGTCCTCGAACGCGGTCTCTATCAGCAGGTGATCGAGCCCGACCGCGCCGAATTCGTTGACGATGACAGCCGTGTCGCGCATCTGCTCATGCTTTAGCAGCGCGTTTAGCAGCGTGGTCTTGCCGCTGCCGAGAAACCCGGTGATCAAGGTGCCGGGAATGCGATTGCCGGCGGCTTCGGCGGTGATTGGCGGCGGTTCGGCGCTCACCCGTGTCGCACTCCGGTTTGGGCATGGATCGTGGCGGATCATGCTACAGATAGGCGCGCTTTGTCGTTTGCAAACCCCCTCCCTCTGGTAAGATCGCGCTGGCCCGGCCCCAAAAGAGGGCAGGCAGGGAGGATGGGTACCGTTTATGCGGGTGCGCTCGCTGCTCGCGTCGCTGCTGATGGTGGGGGCGCTCTTCGGTGCATTGCCGCGCGCCGAAGCCGAGCCGCTGCCAATGCGCATCGGCTGGGCGCAGACACCGGGCCACTTGGCGCCGCTGATCCAAGAGCTGCAGCGACGACATCCCGAGGTCTTCCGTCACCTCGGCAGCAGCTATACCTACGAGCCCGTGCGGTTTCAGGGCAGCACGCCGCAGATCGTGGCGCTGGCGGCGGGCGAGCTGCAGATCGCGGCGTTCGGTTCCTCCTCGCTCGCGCTCGCCATTACCAACGCACAGCTCGAGGTGCGCGTCGTTGCGGACGTCATTCAAGACGGAACCGACGGGCATTTCAGCCAGCCTTACGTGGTGGCGAAGGACGGACCGATCCAGAAGGTCACGGACATAAAGGGCCGACGCATCGCCACCAATGCGATCGGGTCGGCGAGCGACGCGTCCATGCGCATCATCCTGCATCGCGCCGGCATCCAGGACAGCGACTTCACCAGCATCGAGGCCAATTTCGCCAACATGCCCGCGATGATCGAGGCGGGGAAGGTGGACCTGATCCCGTTGCTGCCGCAATTCGCGCGCGACATCGACGCGAGCGGCAAGTACCGGACGCTCTTCCGGATCAGCGACGCTTTCGGCAATACGCAAACCGTGCATTGGGCGATGCGCGCCGATTTCATCGCCGACCATCGCGCGCAGCTCGTGGATTTCTTCGAAGATCATATTCGCGCCGTGCGCTGGTTTCTCGATCCTGCGCATCACGCCGAGGCGATCCAGATCGCGGCCGGTGTAACCAAGCTGCCGGTGGACGGACTCGGTTACAACTTCACCAAGAAGGACTGGTACCGCTCGCCCGACGCGCGTCCGGAGGTGCAGGCGATCCAGACCGAGATCGACGAATCCGTGAAGCTCGGCATTCTGCCGAAGCCGGTGCAGATCGCGCCGCATTACGTCGACCTTTCGCTGATCGAAGAGGCCAAACGACGGATCGACAATTAATCGCGGCCAATCCCAGGAGGACCACAGAGATGCCCGAAAGTATCTTCAACATGGAGCTGATCGCGCATGACGCGCTTTCGGGGCACGGCAATGTGGGCGAGGGCGTGAGCCTGCAGCTTGCGAAGGGCGGCCGACGCATCCTTTGGATGGCCCATGAGTCCGCGCCCACCGACTTCACGGGCGTCGACGTGACCGACCCGCGACATCCCCGCGTCATCGTCCAGACCGAGCTGCCTCATCGTCAGGTCCGCTCCAATTCGCTCGAGGTCTGCGGCGATATCATGGCGGTGGCGCACCAGACCGCGGCACCCGGCCTAAAGCCTGCGGGCATCGATCTCTATGATGTCTCGACGCCGGAGACCCCGAAGCTCATCACCACCTTCGACTGCTCGGGCCCGCATTCCCGCGGCGTGCATCAGCTCTGGTTCGTCGACGGCCGCTACATCCATTTCTCGGGCGGCGCCGCCGATTTCAAGCCGCGCGATCCCAAGGACGATCAGTTCTACCGAGTGATCGACCTCGAATACATCATGAAGCCTCAGGAGGTGTGCCGCTGGTGGATCCCCGGCATGCGCGACGGCGACGATGCGCCGCCGCTGCCGCGGCATCCGCGCTTCGACACCGGAATCCGCGCGCACAACACCAACGTCTACCCGGACCGACCCGACCGCGCCTACGTCGCCTTCATCGACGGCGGCGCCTACATCCTCGACATCTCCGACATGGCGCGGCCGAAGGCTGTGGGACATTGGAACCCGCATCCGCCGTTTCCGGGTTTCACCCACACCGTTATGCCGCTGCTTGACCGCGACCTGCTGGTCGTCAGCGACGAATGCGTGCGCGAGGCCGGACTCGACTGGCCGAAGCTGGTCTGGGTGCTCGACGCAAGGCGCGAGGACAATCTTGTCTCGATCAGCACCTTGCCGCTGCCTTCGGTGGAGGGCTTCCGCAAGAAAGGCCAGCGCTACGGCGCGCACAATATGCACGAGAACCGGCCCGGCCCGTCATTTCGCTCCAACACCTTGATCTTCGGGACCTACTTCAGCGGCGGGCTGCGCGTGCATGACTTGACCGACCCTTTCAACCCCAAGGAAGTCGCGCATTTCGTGCCTCCGGCGCCGCCGAACGCGCCCACCGGTGCGATCCAGATCAACGATGTTTACGTGGACGAGAACGAACTGGTCTACGCCGTCGATCGCCACGCCGGTGGGCTCTACGTGCTGCAGATGAAGATTTGAGCAAAGCGAAGCAATCCAGGATTTCACCACGAAGGCACGAAGATCACGAAGAAGGGTTTGATCAGACCAGATTCTTGGTGTCCTTGGCGTCTTCGTGGTGAAACTTGTGGCTTTGGATCGCTTCGGCTGCGCCTCGCGATGACGTTTATTGTTTGGCTTAGTCGGTTCCGAGGCCGCCGATCCTGAACGGGCTCGAAGGCAGCGCGACGCCTTTCCAGAAATCGCTGAACGCCGCGGGCGGTAGATCGCGCAACGCCTGCACTCCGGCGCGGCGGAGGGTGTCGCCCGGCAATTCGATCACCTCATAACCGGCAAGGCGGAGGCGCTCGCGGCCCGCACGCCTCGTTCGGTCGTCGCTGCCGACGACATCGAGAGCGACGACGCGTTCGCCGGTCCAAAACGCAAAATCGACCCAGACCCAGTGCGGGCTGTGATTCGCCGGCGGCACCGGCAGATGTGCGATCGGTATCGGTGCGAGCGCCGAATAAACCCAATCGCGACGGTGAAACAAGCCGCCGTGCGGTGCCGCTTGGGCGTCGAGCGCCGGTTGCGCCGCCTCGACCGCCCCTGAAATGTGCCCGAAATAGGCATCGAGGAACATGAGCGCCAATTTGTCCCAGAGGCCCCAGTACGACTTGAAGTGGTCACGCAAAAAATCGAGGCGCGCCGGCGTTGTCGCGATCGCGTTGAAATCCGGGGGCTCCGCGAAGGCGTAAGGAAAATTGCTGAGCCGCAACGGCTCGCGAGCCATGCAGTCGATCTCGACCAGCGGACCCAGATCGGGGTCCGGCCGCTCGCGGTCGATACGCTCGACCGGCCAGCGCCGGCCGCCATAGGGGATCAGCATTCGCGTGTTGGCGCCTATCGTCATCAGCGCGGGTCAATCCATGTAGCCGCGGTTCGTCCGAGAAATAGTGCCGGATGGCACCTTCGCTGAATAGTGCGCGTAATGTGGCATGATGGGTAAAACTTCTGCATCGACTAACGCCATGACTGTTGACCCGATCGCCCGCATTGATATCCAGCCCGCCGCTGCCAGGTCGGAAGCCGCCCAGCAGTTGCTCGAAGCCGTCTGGCCTCCGGAGGTCGTTGCGAGACTTCCGTGGCGAACCGTGGTTTGGGCGCGTCCCGAATGGCGTGTGCTCGCCTACGATGATGCTGGCGTGCTCATAGGCCACGCGGAACTGTTCCAGCGCGACGCGCGTTGGCAAGAGCGGCCCGTCAAGATTGGCGGCGTTGGCGCTGTCGCAACCCGAGAGGATAGACGGCGGCAAGGGGTCGCGAGCCTGGTGATGCGACGGGCCGTCGAGGAGATAGCACGGGCATACCAGCCCAACTTTGCGTTGTTGTTCTGCGAACCTCGACACGCTCCGATCTACCAGGCGCTCGGCTGGTGCGCTTTCGGGGGCGATGTCTATGTGGATCAGCCACAGGGTCGCACACGCTTCGAGGTTTCGGACCCCTATGTATTCGATATGAAGATCGCGCCGCGTGGGGGCGTCCTCGATCTCTGCGGTTTGCCCTGGTGACGTTGCCTGCAGCCTCCTGCCGATTGGCGGCGATGACGAGATTGGACTACTCTGTCCCAAGTCGATCCAAGGAGCTGGCTCATGGCCGTTCAATCGCTACTTGCCTACGCGCTCACCGTTCCCGACATCGAAGCCGGGCGGCGCTTCTATACGACCTTCGGCCTTGTGCCGGAGGAGCGCGATCATGGCCTCGCATTCCGCTGCGAGGGGCGGGCGCAGGACCAGGTGTTTCTGGTCGAGGGCAAGCGCAAACGGCTCAATCACCTCCGCTTCGGTACTGATGCGGCGGGGCTCGCCGCGATCCGCGCGCGGATGCAGGAGCGCGGCGTCCCGGAGGTCGAGGCTCCCCACAACGCTTTCGGCGGCGGGCTATGGCTCAGGGATCCCGACGGGCACGCCGTCAATGTGCGCCTTGAGCAGCCGCAGCCCTGGCGATCGGCTCCGGAGATTCGATTCAACTCGCCGGGCCACTACGAGCGCAAAGGGCGGGGTTGCCCGCCCAATCATGCCGTCCGGCCGCATCGCTTGGGTCACGTGCTGCTGCACACGCCGGACCATGAGCGCATGGTCGGGTTCTATACCAGCATCCTCGGCATGCGCCTCACCGACCGCGTGCCCGGCATCATCGCCTTTATGCACCTCGCGCGCGGCGGCGACCATCACGTGGTGGCGCTGCTCAAGGATCAGCGCCCGGGATTCCATCACGCGAGCTTCGAGGTGGGGTCGATCGACCAGATCGGCATCGGCGCCGCCAACGTGATCGGCGCGGGCTATCGCAATGGCTGGGGCTTTGGCCGCCACGTCCTCGGCTCCAATTTCTTCCACTACGTGCGCGATCCCTGGAACAGCATGGCCGAGTATTTCTGCGACATCGACCAGATTCCCGCGGACGGCTCGTGGCGCGCCGAGGACCATGATGCGAGCGACGCGCTCTACCGCTGGGGCGCCCCGGTACCCGAGGATTTCGGCCGCAACTTCGAAGCGGCGGACTGAACCATGCAGCTCAGTGCCTGGTTCCCGACACGGGACATCGGAACGGACCCCGCGAAAATCCGCGATTGGGCGCAAGCGGCGGAGGACCTTGGATACATCGACATCGAAGTGCCCGATCACGTTTTCGGCGCAAAGGCTCGGGACGGCTGGGTCCCGCGCTACGACGAGACGGACCCCTTCCACGAGACCTTCGTCACGCTCGGCTTTCTGGCGGCGGTCACCAAGAAGATCAAGCTCTCGAGCGGCGTCCTGATCTCGCCGCAGCGGCAGACCGGGCTAATTGCCAAGCAGGCGGCGGAGGTGGATATCCTCAGCAATGGACGCCTAAGGCTCGGCATCGGAACGGGTTGGAACCACGTCGAGTTCGAGGCGCTGGGCGAGGACTGGAAGACTCGAGGCGCGCGTCAAAGCGAACAAGTTGAAGCGCTGCGTCGCCTCTGGTCGGAAGACATCGTGACCTTCCACGGGCGCTTTCACAATCTCAACGAGGTTGCAATCGTCCCGCGGCCGGTGCAGCGGCCGATCCCGATCTGGTTCGGCGGCTCGTCGGATGCCGCGATCAAACGCGCGGCCCGGCTCGGCGACGGCTATATGCCGATTATGGCGCCCGACGCGGAGGCGGAACAAAAACTCGGCGAGCTGAAGGGACACCTTAAATCATTCGGCCGCGACCCCGCCAAGTTCGGCATCGAAGGTTGGCTGCGCGTGCAAGAACCGGACGCGCAGGCCTGGGGCGCGGCGGCGGCGGGATGGCGCCGGCTCGGCGCCGACATTGTCTTGCTCTATCCGATGTACCGCATCCGAAGCTTTGAGGATCAGATAGAAACCTTGCGGCGCTTCAAGCAAGTCGCGGGCGGGTAACGAAGTAGATCGAGCCAGCCACTGCTCGCCGTTGCACCGAGAGCATCGGAGGTCCTACCGTTCTCGGTCCGTCAGTCGCAAGGAGCTATCTTGAAGCGACGCGATCTCATAAGACTGGCTGTCGGAACGGCTCTGGCGCCGCCGCTGCGGGCGTTCGCTCAAGCGCCGGCCAAGGTTTATCGCATCGGATTGCTCGGCTTTGCCAAAGGAAGTCCGTTCGAAGTGCCGCTCATGCAGGGCCTCGCCCGGCACGGCTATGTGGTCGACAAGAATTTGACGATTGAGCGACGTGCACCGTCAGCCCTTGCCGAGCTGGTGGCGTCGCAACCGGACGCAATCATAGCCGGAGGGTATGCGGCCGCCGTCGCCGTCAAGCAGGGGACAACGCTCCCGTCGGTGGTGTTCTCGGCGGGCGATCCCGTTGGTATCGGTCTGGTCGAGAGCTTGGCGCGGCCCGGCGGCCACCTCACCGGGGTATCCGACGTATCGGTGGAAGTGACGCCCAAGCGGCTGGAGCTGCTCAAGGAGTTCGCGCCGAAACTGCGCCGGGTTGCGATGCTCTGGAATGCCGACGATCCCGCGATGACCTTGCGATACCGGGCATCGGAGGCGGGCGCCAAGGCACTCGACATCAATGTTCAGGCGCTGGGCGTGCGCGAACCCGCCGATTTCGACCAGGCGTTCTCGGCGATGGTTCAGGACATGCCGGACGCGATTCTGATGGTCAGCGATCCCCTCACCAATCTCAATCGAAAGCGAGTGTTCGAGTTCGCGACGGTGCACCGGCTGCCGGGCATCTACGAGTACGACTTCATCGTCCGCGACGGCGGCTTGATGTCGTATGGCATTGATCTTGACGAAGCGTTCGATCGCGTCGGCGACCTCGTCGATCGAATTCTGAAGGGGGCGAAGCCCTCGGATTTGCCATTCGAGCAGCCAACCCGCTTTCGCTTTGCCCTCAATCTGACCGCGGCGAAGGCGATCGGCGTTGAGCCCTCGGCGTCGCTGCTCGCGCGCGCCGATGAAGTAATCGAGTGAAATGGGAAGAGCCGGCGTGGGCTAATCTTCCGGGGTACTAGCGGAGGACCCTCGCCCCACGCTAGCATGTCCTCCCCACATCGAAGGACGCTGTCATGAGCTACGATCTGGTGATCAAGAACGGCATGGTGATCGACGGGTCCGGCCTGCCGCGCTATCGCGCCGACGTCGGCGTCAAGGAGGGCAGGGTCGCCTTCATCGGCCGCATCGCCGCCCCTGCCAAGGAGACCATCGATGCGGAGGGGCATGTGGTGACGCCCGGCTTCGTCGATGGCCACACCCATATGGACGCCCAAGTGTTCTGGGATCCGATCGGCACCAGCTCTTGCTATCACGGCATCACCTCGGTGGTGATGGGGAATTGCGGCTTCACGCTCGCGCCCTGCCGGGAGCGGGAGGCCGACATGGTGTTCCGCAACCTCGAGCGCGCGGAGGATTTGAGCCGCGACGCCATGCGCGCCGGCATCAAGTGGCGCTGGGAGACTTTCCCGGAATTCCTGGATGTCCTCGACGACATTCCGAAGGGCATAAACTACGCCGGCTACATGGGGCATTCGGCGCTGCGCACCTATGTCATGGGCGAGCGTGCCTTCGACCAGGAGGCGCGCGAGGATGATCTCAAGGCGATGACGCAACACGTGCGCGAAGCGATCAGGGCCGGCGCCATCGGCTTCTCGACCACGCGCAGCCCCAGTCACGAAACATCCGACGACCGGCCCGTGGCGAGCCGCAAGGCAAGCTGGCAGGAGCTGGAAGCGCTGGTGGGTGCCATGAGCGAGGCGGGCGCCGGTACGCTCGAGATCGCCATGGGCGACCAGGGGCGGGAGAACTACCCGCTGCTCAAGAAGCTGGCTGTCGATACCGGGCGTCCCGTCACCTTCGGCATCTTCTCTCGTCGTTCGCAGCCGGATGTGTGGCGCATGGGGCTCGACACCCTCGAACAGACCGCGCGTGAGGGCGGGCGCATGTTCGGCCAGGTTCACAGCCGCGCGCTCAACGTGCTGCTCTCCTTCGAGACGCACACCCCCTTCGACAAGTGGGAGGTCTGGCGCGACATCCGCAAGCTGCCGCTCGCGCAGCAAAAGGCGGCGCTGCAGAATCCGGAGATCAAGGCAAAGCTGGTCGCCGTGGCAAGCCAACCCTACCGCGGACGCAAGGCGATCGGCACCGAGGCTCGGCCGCCCGAGTGGGACTACATCTATCTCATGGACAAGATCCAGGGACCCCATCGCTCGATGGCGGCTCTCGCGCGCGAGCGCAATGTTCATCCGGCGGAACTCATGATCGATCTCGCCCTCGAGCGCGACATGAAGATGTTCCTGTTGCAGCCGATCGCTAACGAGGATCAGGTGGCGGCGCTCGAGCTGATCAATCATCCGCGGACGGTGGTGACCTTCTCCGATGCCGGCGCGCATGTCTCGCAGATCATGGACAATTCGCTCCAGACCCATCTCTTGAGCTATTGGGTGCGCGAGAAGCAGGCGTTTCCGCTGGAGCAGGCCGTCAAGTACATCACCTACGATACGGCAACCCACTGGGGCTTCCACGATCGCGGCCTGCTCCGCGAGGGCATGGCCGCGGATATCGCGGTGTTCGATCCCGCGACCGTCGCGCCGCGGATGCCGGAGGTGGTGACCGATCTGCCCGCGGGAGCCAAGCGCTTGAAGCAGACCGCCGACGGCATGCTGGCAACCGTGGTGAACGGCGAAGTGCTGCTGCGCAACAACGAGCACACCGGCGCGCTGCCGGGCCGACTGCTCAGAGGGCGCGTTCCGGAGTAACTGCCGGCGTAAGAGGGCGGAGATAGTTTCCCCGTCGGGAGCCGCACGCTTCGTGGCGAATTGTTGCGGCGGAGAGTCCGTCGCGCCGCCTAGCTGGCCGCGCGCTCGCGCGACGGTGCCCCGTAGGAGATGCCCACCGGCGCATTCGCTTCGAAGGGGCTCTTGAGATCGAGGGTCTTGCCGATCTCGCGCAGCGCCGGCATCACCTCCTGCCCCAGGAGACGGATGCAGGTCTTGGCGTCGGCACTGCTGACGGCTCCGTCATTGCCCCAGATCGCCATGATCCCGGGCCGCGTTTCCTCGAGGATGCGTCTTAGTTTCGGAATGACCGTCTTGGGCGTGCCGGCGATGATCTGCATGTCGGCGAGCTGCTGCTCGAAGCTCGGACGGCCGCGCGGGCTCACCGCGCGGCCGGTCGCGAACTCGACGAAGCCCCGACGCTGTTCCGGCGAGAAGTAGCCGGAGGGGCTGCTCCAGACGGGATGCGCGAGCCCCGTGAACTCGCCCTGCATCCACATGAACTGCCGCGCGTTCTCGATCGCCTTTTCCTCGGTCTCGGCGACGTGGACGCGCTGGAGGTAGCCGCGGTTCTCGGGGCCCGGCACGTAGCCGACCTCGGCCGCGGCCGCATCATATGTGGCCCAGATGCGCTTCGTCGCCTCGATCGAGGTGTTGAGCGCGATATAGGGATAACGCTGCTTCGCGGCCCAAACGATGGTCTCGCGGCTCAGCACGCCGGGAATCCAGATGCGGGGATGCGGCTTTTGCAGCGGCACCGCCCAGGGATTGACGACGCGGTGCTGATAGTGCGTGCCTTCCCAGCGGAACGGTCCCGGCACCGTCCACGCCTTGACGATGAGGTCATGCGCTTCCTCGAAGCGCTCGCGGTTGTAGGCGGGATTGACGCCGGTCGCGAGCTGCTCCTGGCCGCCGCCGCGGACGAAACCCGAGACGAGACGACCCTTGGAAATCATGTCGATCATCGCCAATTCCTCGGCGAGCCGAACCGGATTCTCGGCGAGCGGAAGCGGGTTGCCGAGTAGCACGATCGAGGTGCGCTTGGTCATGGCGGCGAGGATCGCCGCGAAAATGTTGCATTTGGCCTGCATGCAGAACGGCGCGTTGTGGTGTTCGTTCAGCATGAACCCTTCGACGCCCATTTCCTCGGCATAGAGATATTGTTCGATGTATTCGCCATAGAGCCGGCTGCCGGCGACGGGGTCGAAATGCCGGTTCGAGAACATGAGCGCGGTGGCACCGAATTCCAGTCCCGCGTCCGCGGAATAGGCCGACATCGGCTGTTCCGTGAAGTAGACGAGATGCATGGGTGCGTCCTCCCGGCCCGCTAGCTCCGCCCGAGGAATCCGTCGACGAGGGCCGCAAGCTCGTCGGGCCGTTCCATGTCGACGAGATGTCCGCAGGCGCGGACGATCTCGAAGCGCGCACCGGGCAGCAGGCGGCGATACTGTTCCCCCGCGCTGCGCGGCACGATCTTGTCGTCGTCGCCCCAAACCACCAGCGATGGGGCGCGGACCGCGCCCAGCAGATGCGGCAAGGTCTGGCTGTACATGTAAGGTTTCCAGGCGATGCGGAAGCTCATCTCGCGGCAAATGTCCCAGTCCACGAGCTGATCGGTGGTGACGGACCCGAAGACGCGCTCGAAGGCCTGGGGATCATGGAAGCCCGCGCGGGCGTAGTCGATGTAGCTGAGGATCGCCTGGTCGAGGATGTCGCCCTCGGGCGGCTTCAGCCCCATGGCCCCCACCAGCACAAGGCCCTTCAAGTCGCGCGGCGCCATCGTCGCCATTTCCGCGGCGATCCAGCCGCCGAAGCCCAGGCCGACCAGCGAATGCCCGGTGATGCCCCGATCCGCCAGCAATCCCTGATAGATGACGGCCACGTCGCGCACGCCGCGCAGCCAAGCCGGTCGCTCCGAGCGTCCATAGCCGGGGTGGTGCGGCACCAGTACCCGAAAGCGCCGGGCGAGCGCATCGTAGAACGGCAGTTGCCCCGGGCTGCCGACGTCGTGATGCAGCACCAGCAACGGGGGGCCGCTGCCGGCCTCCGCCAGATGCAGCAACACCCCTGCCGCGCCGACGCGCGTCTCGGTCCAAGCCACCGCCATTCTATTTCCTGCGGCAGAGCTTCCTTGCCCAGCATCGCAGCCGGCTTATGGCGCCGTCAACCCGAGGTGGCTAGGATCTCGCCGAATCTCAGCTGGGACGTAACCGCCCGCTTTCCTCGATCTCGGCCGCCGCGATCGCCTTCACGAGCGCGCTGCTGAGCTCCTTCGCCGATTCCAGAGACAGCTCGACCGCGACGCGGGCGCCCGGGCCAAGCGCCGCGTTCACGAAATCGATGGTGATCGCCTCCTCGAAGAGGGCGTGATGCGGGTGGTCGTAAGACACGACCGCCCGCGTCAAATCAAACCATCCGCCGTCGCCCTTGCCGGCGCCCTCGACGCCGACGACCTCGACAATCGAGGTGCACATCAGCGTGTCAGGCCGACAAATGCTTCCGCAGGAACGCGAACACCTTTTGCCATCCGTCGAGGGCCTGCTCGAGGCGGTACATGGGCCGGTCGTAATAGAAGAAGCCGTGCCCGGCGCCATCGTAGCGGTGGAACTCGTAGCTTTTGCCGTGCTTCTTGAGTTCCGCTTCGTGCTGGTTCACCTGTTCCGGCGTCGGCGCGCGGTCCTCGTTGCCGAAGAGGCCGAGCAGCGGGCAGGACAGGTTCTTGGTGAATTCGATCGGAGCGGTGGGCTGCTTCGGCGTCAGCTCTTCCTTGCTCATGACCACGCGGCCGCCCCAAAGCTCGCAAGCCGCGTTGATGCTCTTGGTGTGGCAGGCAAACAGGAACGTATGCCGCCCGCCCGAGCAGGTGCCCCATGCGGCGACCTTGCCGTTGACCCAGGGCTGCGCACGCAGCCATTTGACCGCGCCCTCCGCGTCGCCGATCACCTGCGCGTCGGGGACGCCACCCTCGGCGCGGACCTTGGCCGCGACGTCGTCGGCTTTGCCCTCGCCGGCGCGGTGATAGAGATTGGGACTGATCGCGGCATAGCCATGATGCGCGAACTTGCGCGTGGTCTCGCGATACCACTCGTCCCAGCCGGGCGCGTGATGGAAAAGCAATACGCCGGGAAAGGGGCCCGGGCCCAATGGCCGCGCCATGTAGGCCGAGATCAGTTCGTTCTTGTCGCCGATGATCGAAACGGATTCCGCAATCATCCCTTCATAGGCCATGGTCGCCTCCCCTTGTCGGTGCAGAACGGACAGCCGTCGCTGTCGGTGGGACCATCATCCCGTCTTCGAACAGCAAGCGCAACTACCCGACGCTTCGGACCCAAGACGTCCACAATAACTTCTTGGCGAGATCGGGAAGATATTGGGGGATGGGGTGCGCTCGTCTCGATTCCTCATAGTCACGGTGCCGCGGTGACTTTTTACAAAAACGGATTTTGAGAAAGCGGAAGAACTCCCCCCATCCCCATTGATTTCTATATCCCCTATCAAAGCGCTTTTATGCGCCCGGACGGCTCAATCAGTTGGATGAAGCCTTCACCGGGACGCGGCCCTTTACCGCGTTGGCGCGACCGGAGTACGTAATGCGCCCTGCCGCATCCGCCGGGAGCCGCGCGCGGAGGCGCGATTTGAACTGCTCCACATCTTCCGCCGACATCGCCTCGACCATCGGACGAATGCTGGAGCCCGAGAGGCTGGTGGCCCAGAACTCGTCGAAATCGGCGAAGGTTCGGTGAACCGTGATCTCCCGCGTCTCGACCGCTTCAAGGCCCCCGCCGGTCCACAGGCCGCGCAATGCGTCGGTCCGAGACACATCGGCGCTCGGAGGGAGCGGGGGCTTGCGACCCATCGCGCGCAATTCGTCCGGGATCGGACTAGGGAACCCGCCGTCAAGAATGTCCCACGCATAGGCCGCGACAATACCGCCTGGCGAGACCACGCGAACCATCTCTGCGACGCCTTTCGCGGGATCGGGCACGAAGAAAATCACCAGCGCCATGATGGCGGCCTCGAACCTTCCTTGCGGGAAGGGGAGCGCCATGGCGTCTCCCTGACGGAACTGAGCCACGCGGGCCGCGGGCCGTGAGCGCGCGAAGGAGAGCTGCCCCTCCGAAGGGTCGATGCCCTGAACCTCGGCCGGCGCGCATCGATTGACGAGCAGCTCGGTGATGGCGCCATTGCCGCAGCCAACATCGATCCATCGCAGGCCCGCGCGCGGTGCCACCCATTCAAGAAAAATTTCACCCGCGAGCCGGCTCCAGACGCCCATCATCCGCTCGTAAGCGGCACCGTCGTCGAAACGGATTTGCGGCTCCGACATCTGCGACTTCTCCCGTGTACCGGCTTATAGCGCGCGCATCGCCTTGTCGAGGCGTTCGAGCCCTGGCTTGAACTCCTTGGGGTCTCCCGCGAAGGTCAAGCGGATGAACCCCTCGCCGCCGCGCGGGCCGAATTCGGTGCCGCTGCGCACGGCGACGCCGTGGCGAAGGCAATGCGCCGTAAGTTCCTCGGAACTCATGGGCACGTTGACGCGCACGAACACATAGAACGCACCCTCGGGCTTGGCACAGGAGAGGCCCGGCATCGCATTCACCATGTTGCACATGGTGTCGCGGCGGCGCGCATATTCGCCGAGCATCCGCCGCTGCCAATCCGTCTCGACGGTGTAGGCCGCCACCGCCGCGCGCATCGCCATGCTGTTCATGTTGTTGGTGGCGGTGCGATGGATGACGCCGGCGGCGCGGATGAGCCCGCCGCGGGCAGCCGCGTAGCCGACGCGCCAACCCGTCATGGCGAAGGTCTTCGAGCAGGTGTTGATGACGATCGTGCGGTCGGCGATCTCGGCAAAGTGCGCAGCCGAGATCATTTCTCGATTGTCGTAGACGAGGTGATCATAAGCCTCGTCCGTGATCAGCATGAGGTCGTGGCGCCGCACGAAATCGGCGACCGCCTGCATCTCTGTCCTGGTGAAGACGATGCCCGTAGGATTGACGGGATTGTTGACGACCAGCATGCGTGTCTTGGGCGTGACCGCACGCTCGAGCGCCGCCACGTCGAGGCGCAGCTCCGCGTCCCAGGGCACGAACACCGCTGTCGCGCCGATCGCGAGTGCCACGTCGGCGTAAAGCGAATAAGTGGGGTCGTGCAGCAGCACTTCATCGCCGGGATCGAGATACGCCACCATCGCGGCGTAAATCCCCGACGCGGCGCCGTTGGTGATCAGCACGTCGTCCGCGCGGAATTCACCGCCGCCGAGGGTCGAGAGCTGGCGCGCGATCGCGGCGCGAAGATCGCTATCGCCCATGGGAGGCGCATAGTGGGTGTGTCCCTCTCGGATCGCCGCGATGCCGGCCTCGCGAATGTGGTCCGGCGTGTCGAAACTCGGATCGCCGCTTGCGAGCGAGATCACATCCTTGGGCGCGCGGGCGAGATTCTTGGCGCGCTGCGATTGACCGAGACGAGCGACGGCTTGGGACGGCCGGGTCGCCGGCCTCTCTCGCGCATCCATCAAACGAAACCTCCGGGACAGGATTTTGGATAATGCGGGGCGGTTCAACGAATGGAATTTTCAGACATTCTTGACGATCAAACAAGTGTTTCAGATGCTGTGATCCCGCCGATAGGGGCGGACGCTCGGGGAGGGTCTCACGCCATGAGCACACCATTGGTCCTGCGCTCGGTGCTCGGTAAGTACAACGAGGTGCAGCCGCTCAAAAACGGCACAGTGCGCTCGGATCGGGTGCGTCTCGATTTCGTCGAGGTGGAACCGATCGCAGGCTCGTTTCGCCGCATGCTGCGCGATTGGGAATTCGATCTGTGCGAGATGGCGATCACCACCCATGCCATGGCGCGCGCTTTCGAAAAGCCGGTGATCGGCCTTCCGATCGTGCTGCATCGCGGTTTTCATCATTCTACCTTGCATTGCCTCAAGTCGTCGCCGCTCAAGGGGCCTGCCGATCTCAGGGGCAAGAAGGTGGGCGTGCGCGCCTATTCGCAGACCACGGGGGTCTGGGTGCGGGGGATTCTCAAGGCCGAATACGGCCTCGATCACGCCGACGTCACCTGGATCACCACTGAGGATGCCCATGTGGCGGAATACCGCGATCCCCCGAACGTCGTGCGCGCGGCGCCGGGCAAGACGCTGCGCGCGATGCTGCTCGCGGACGAAATCGATGCGACGATCGGCCTGGCCCCGGCCGATCCCAACGAGGTGCGCACGGTGATCCCCAATGCGGACGAAGCGGCGGCGGCATGGTATCGCAAGACCGGGATTTATCCCTCCAACCACACCGTAGTGCTCAGGAGCGAGCATGCCGCGGCCAATCTCTGGCTCGCGGGCGAGCTCTATCGGATGTTCGTCGTCGCGAAGGAGCAGGCCCGGACGGCTGCGAAGTCGACGCCGCCGAGCGCGGCACAAACGCGCCTGCTGGCACTGGTGGGTGGCGACACCTTGCCTTATGGCATGAGCGCCAATCGCGCTTCCATGGAAATGCTCTTGCGCTTTGCCGTCGAGCAGAAGTTGATCCCACGGGCCTATCGGCTCGAGGAATTGTTCGACCCGGCGCTTACGACATCGACGTGAGGTGAAACGTAAGGGGAGGGGATAGGGGGATGGCGAGGGGATGAGGGACGCAGACTTTTGCCGAACATTGCGGGATTTGGCGTGCTATTGCGGACCTGGTCCGGTCGAAATCCAGACTATTTAAACTCCGCGACTTTTACCTTATCCCCTCAATCCCCAAATCATCCCCGCATCTCCCAGTTCATTTTCTTCTGCCGCTGGCACCCGCGCGAATTATCGACTATGAGCGTGCCTGTGAGCGCTTGCGTCCAACCGAGAGAGGCCCTTCCATGTCTGATATTCCACGCCTAAATCCGGCCATCAAGGCGCTTCAATCCGGCAAACCCACTTTCACCACTTTCGCCAATGCCGAGATCGGCACGGCGCAGGCGATCGGGGCCGCGCCCTATGACGCCGTCGTTTTCGAAATGGAGCACAATCCATTCGACGTGAAGGCGCTCCGTGACTGCATGCAATACATGCTGGACCGGGCGCAAATCCTGAAGTCCGGCAGCCTCGCGCCGGCGGTGGCGCCCTTCGTGCGCATTCCGCCCAATGGCGGCGAGCTCAATCAGTGGATCGCGAAGCAGGTGCTGGACATCGGCGTCTACGGCATCGTCTGGCCGCACGTGAGCACGGTCGAGGATGCACGCAATGCGGTGGCGGCTTGCCGCTATCCGCGGCCGCCCGGGGCCAAGCATTTCGAGCCGGCGGGCCAGCGCGGCGACGCGCCCCGCCATGCCGCGCGCTACTGGGGGATCAGCCAGCCCGAATACTACCGGCGCGCCGATGTCTGGCCGCTCAATCCCGAGGGCGAGATTCTCGTGGTGATCATGTGCGAGGAGGCGCGCGCGATCAAAAACCTGCCGAAGATGCTGAAGGAGGTGCCGGGAATCGGCGTGGTGCTGATCGGCGAGGGCGATCTTTCGCAGGATTTGGGGTTCCCCCGCCAGTACGATCACCCGACGGTCGCATCGGCGATCAACGAGATTCTGGCGATCTGTAAGGAGCACGACGTGCCCTGCGGTCATCCGCACGTGGACGGCAAGAACGTCGAGAGCCTGGTCGCGCAGGGCTATCGCTGGCTGATGGCGGCGCCCGAGCAATCCTTCTCGGCGCTCAACCTCGGCCGCAAGACCGCCGGTCGCGGCTAGGCAAAGCGTCATGCAAAAAAAGCTCGGAGAGTGATCACGGCGGTACACAGATGAACACCGATGGACTCGGATGAACACAGATCGGAACAAGTCATACCACCTGATTTCCGTGCATCAGTGTTGATCCGGATCCGTCTGTGTATCGGCTGGCAAGCTGGGTTGAGCACGGCGTCTGGATTTAAGGACATACGAACGTAATGAGAGGACCACTCACATGATCATCGACTGCCACGGCCACTACACGACCGCGCCGCGCGCGCTGGAGGACTTCCGACAAAAGCAGATCGCCGGCCTCAAGGACCCCGCGCAACGTCCCGCCAAGGGCAAGCTCGCTATCAACGACGACCAGATCCGGGAATCGGTCGAGACCGCGCAGCTCAAGCTGCAGCGCGACCGCGGCACGGACATGACGATCTTCTCGCCGCGCGCCTCGGGCATGTCACACCACGTCGGCGACGCGACCACCAGCCTGCACTGGTCGGAGCATTGCAACGAGCTGATCCATCGCGTCTGCACGCTCTATCCCAAGAATTTCGTCGGCGTTTGCCAATTGCCGCAGACGCCCGGCGTTTCGCCCGCGAATTGCGTCGGCGAGCTCGAACGCTGCGTTCGGGAATTCGGTTTCATCGGCTGCAATCTCAATCCCGATCCCTCCGGCGGCTATTGGACCGATCCGCCGCTCAGCGACCGCTTCTGGTATCCGCTCTATGAGAAGATGGTGGAGCTGGACGTGCCCGCGATGATCCACGTGAGCGCGTCGTGCAATCCCAATTTCCACACGACCTGCGCGCACTATCTGAACGGCGACACCACCGGCTTCATGCAGACGGTGACCTCGTCGCTGTTCAAGGATTTCCCCACGCTCAAATTTATCATCCCGCACGGTGGCGGCGCCGTGCCTTATCATTGGGGACGCTATCGCGGCCTGGCCATCGACATGAAATTGCCGCCGCTGCGCGAGCTGGTGTTGAACAATGTGTTCTTCGATACCTGTGTCTATCACCAGCCCGGCATCGACCTGCTGTTCAAGGTGATCCCGGTCGAGAACATCCTGTTCGCCTCCGAGATGGTGGGCGCGATCCGCAGCATCGACCCTGAAACGGGCCACTACTTCGACGACACCAAGCGCTACATCGACGCGCTTTCCGGGCTCGGCGCCGAGCAGCGCTGGAAGCTCTTCGAAGGCAACGCTCGCAAGGTCTATCCACGCCTCAATGCAAAACTGGGGGCGACGGCCGCTCGGCCATGATGTCGACTCAATCCGGACTCAATATGGACACTGGCGCTTCGGAGCATGGTCGCCCATGTGATGGCGCGCCTTTGGAAAAGCGAAGGAGATTCGGATATGAGACGGTCACCCCTGATGGTTGCGGCGGCGCTGCTCCTGACTCTGAGCGCTTGCGGAACCACGACTAGCGATCGCGCTCTCTCCGGGGCGGGCATCGGTGCCGCCACGGGTGCGGTGATCGGCGCCGTCGCCGGCGCGCCGGCAATCGGCGCGGCGGTCGGCGCGGCAGCCGGCGGCGTCGCCGGCGCTGCGACCACGCCGAGCCAAGTGGACCTGGGCAAGCCGGTCTGGCAGCAGTAGCGGTCGACCACGCGGCATCGTTCGGCCGAGCTCCAACTTCGAGGCCTTGACAGCGGCGCGGGTGAAGCGGGGAATCGCCCCTGTGGCGATTTCGCCGCTTCGTCCGGAGGCCTGTGCCCGTGCCCGATCGTCGAGACGCGCCGCAGCCGCGCGATCCCGCTACCCCTACCGCGGAGCGGTGCGTTACCTCCTACCCGGCCCGGCGCCGCTTTGCGCCGGGCGTGGTTTATCCGCCGCAAATTCCCGGCGTCGCCGATACGATCGACATTCACTGCCACGCCCATGAGGGGCAACAGGACGCACTCGCATTGGCGCAGGTCGCTTCCGAGGCGCAAATGGGCGGCCTTCTCTACAAGACCGTGGGCGCGATCTCGGGTGGCGAGTACCGTCCGGGCCTCGTTGTGCAAAAACTTGGCGAGGACCTCGCGCGCTGGTCGGAACGGAGCAAGATTGCGCCGATTCGCTGCTGGGCCGGCTGCGGCATCACCATGGATAATCGGCCGTGGTCCGCGGAGAAACTCCGCCAGCACATCGCGGACGGTTGCGTCGGCGTCTGGCTCCCAGTCTTCAACCACGCCAATACGCTGCACAAAGTCGGTGGCCGCGTGCGCTGGTGGGACAAAAGCGCCGGGCCCAAGGATCATTCGCCGCCGCTGCCCTGGGATGAGGCTTTGCGGTACGGGTATTATCTCCTCGACGAAAACGGACGACTGAAGCCGGATATCGTCGAGATCTTGCACATCGTGGTCGATCGGAATGTGGCGCTGTTCTTCGGCCACTGCACGCACGCGGAAATCTTCGCGGTCGCCGACGAACTGCAGCGTCACGGCTACAAGCTTGGCGTGATCGATCATCCCTTCAGCCCGTTCGTCGATCTCGATACCTCTCAGATGCGGCAGCTCGCCGCTGCCGGCATCACCATGAACTTCACCTACGACGAGCTGTCGCCGCTGCTGGGCGTCGATCCCCAGCGCATGTATGACGCGATCCGTTCGGTCGGGGTCGAGCACGTCACTTTGTCAAGTGACGCCGGCGAGCCGCTGTTTCCGAACTCGGTCGAATGCATGCGCCTCATGCGCAATTTCATGTCCGCCTTCGGCCTCGACGACCAGGAGCTGCGCAGGGTGATGGTGGAAAATCCCGCGCGTATCGTCGGCGGGGTTTGCTGACCCTCGCGAACAGATTAACGAGCGTCCGAGGGCAGCACCGGCCTGAGAAACGTCCGCTCTTCCGCGAGGATGCATCGCTGCTCTTCGGCGAGGCGGAAGTTCGCGATGGCTTCAGAATCGGCCCTTAGGCGTGCGCGATACTCCTCATAGGCAGCGAGGCTCGCAAACGAGATCAGGCCATAGGCGATATTGTTGGTGCCCTCGTGCGGCATCCAGTAGCCGACGAGTTCGCCGCCGCATTTCGGAATGATCGTGAGCCAGCGCCGCGCATACTCCTCGAAGGCTTGCCGTTTGAAGGGATCGAGTTGATAGCGGATGAAGACAGTGACTGTCATGGTTGACCTCCCGAGCGCGATCCGGCGAATCCGGTATCGCTCGTCTTGCGCCTGGTATTTTCGGGAATTTGTTAGGTCGAGTCCGCGGTAATTGCTTCGGTCGAGCCCGAAGGATGCTTTGCGGGCGCTCGGGGCGCCTACTTCATGACTTTAAGATCGCTGAATTCCGCCGCCATGGTGTGGCTGGGTTGCACCGCCCAATAAACGCCCACGAGAGCGCCGCTGGGCGGCGCCTCCCCGTCGAGTTCGTTCACCAGCACGCCGTTTATGAACAGCGACGCGTGATTGCCGTTGGTGACGACTTCCAACTCGTTCCCGACGTTGAGTCCCTGGCGGATCGCGGAGCTCTTCGTCCAGCCGACCGGTATGAGATTGCGATGGGCCGCTACTTTGTGCATGACGATGTAGTCCCCGGTCGGATCCACAACCAGCATATAATAGTGATCATCGTCCGCGCCCCAGAACGCCAACCCGGCGCTGGCGCTGCTCGGATCGTCGGCATTGCTGAATTGCACGATGATGCATTGATCGACGTCCACGTAGACATTCGACTGATTGAGTATGTGATCGGCAAGGTCGCCTCCCACAAGCGGCGCCTGGACCCGGAGCCGGCCGCCGGAGACTGAGACGTTGTCGTCACGACCCCAGGCGTCTGCCAGCGTATTGAACCGGTCCTCGAAGACCATTCGCTTGCCTTGGCACGCAAGAGCGCCGTGCAAGGAAATCGCAGCCAGCACCGCGCCCAACAGCAAGGCTCTCAGCGACAACCGCATGCTTCCCCCTCGAGGACAAGCCCATCGGTGCACAAGAACGCGCTCAAAATTTCTAACATACCGGCCTGAGCCCCGCAAAGAGGGAGGGTCGACGCTTAGTCATTGCGCCCCAGGATGCCGCCTATTGCCGCGAGTAGCGCGTCGGTATCCTCGGGGAGGCCGACCGTGATGCGCAGTTCGTGAAGATATTCGGGATCGCGCCAGTCGCGCACGAGGATGCCGCGCTCGGCAAGCGCCGCCATGGCTGCGGTGGCCGGCATGGGCATGGCGACGGATACGAAGTTTCCGGCACTGGGCCAGGGCCGGAGTCCCAGCTCTCGTAGGCCGTGCGACATACGCTCGCGCTCGCGTGCCACCGCGTCGAGGGTCTTTGCCAGATAGGCGTCGTCGCTGAGCGCCGCCAACGCCGCCGCTTGCGAGAGCGTGGTAGCGCTGAAGTGCAGCTTGACCTGGAGCAACGCCTCGGCGACACGCTCGCTGGCGCAGAGCGCATATCCCAACCGCTGGCCCGCGAGGCCATAGGCCTTGGAAAATGTGCGCAGCACAACCCAAGGCCCCGCTCGACGGCGCACCAGCGCCAGCACGTCCGGCCCCCCGGCGTGGCGTCCGAATTCATGATAAGCCTCGTCCACCACCAGCAGGATTTCCGCGGGCACGCCCGCTATGACGCGCTCCAACGCCTCGGCCCGCATCATTCCGCCGCTGGGTGGGTTGGGCGTGCAGCAGACCACCACCCGGGTCTTGGGCGCGATGGCGTCGAGCAAGGCGCTCGCGTCATTGGCGCCCTCGGCGTCGAGCTTGGCGCGCACGGGCATCGCATCGCGCAGACGCGCCGAAAACCCGAACACTGGGAAGCTCGGCGCCGGCACCACGATCCGATCGCCGGTGGCGAGACACATCGCGGAGATCGCGCCGATCAGCTCTTCGCTGCCGGCGCCGAACACGATGCGCGCCGCTGGAATGCCGGTACGTTCGGCAAGCGCCTTGGCGAGTGCCGACGCGAGGCGATCGGGGTAGCGGTTGAGCGCTCCGGCCGCTTTGGCGATCGCTTCTTGCACGCGGGGCGAGGGCGGATAAGGCGACTCATTGAGATGCAGCGCCCGCACCTTCGCGCCGGTCGCAGCGACGCTCTCGGCGCTCGCCGCAGCACCGCGGCTCGGCAACGAGCGGACGGCAGCGGTAAGCCAGGGCGTGGGATTGGATCCGGCATCGATTGAGCCCATGTGCTACTCCTCGACTGTAAGAAAATGTTTTCAGGGGGTACCGATGCCGGTCGCCGCGAGCGCCGCCTGCGCTTCCTCTCGCGTCCTTGCCGGCAATGCCTGCAACAAAAGCGTCGCGAGCGCATCGAGGTCGCCGGCTCTTGCGGTGACCCGAGAAAATTCGCAATAGGCCGCGAGATTGCGCGCCGCACACGGCAAGCTCGGCGCGCCCGATGGCACGGGGGACGTCGCCCACATCAGGCGCTGCTGCATGCCCTCGGACTCGATCTCCTGCGCCAAGACCGCGCGCCGGATCGGGTCGACGTAGTGTGCGGGAAGCGAGTGCTGCTCCTTGAGCCAGCGTCGAACGCGGCGCAGCGGGTGAATAACATTCTCGCGCCATGGCTTCGCCAGCGATTCGAGCTGCTCCCACTGCCTTGCCTGCAAGGGAAAGCCCTGCGTTCCCGCATAAAGCGCCAGCAGCAGGAAATTGACGTCCAGTCCCAAACGATCCTGCAGTCCGATGCATGCTTGCGAGACGCCGTCGCGGCGATAAACCGATAGCGTGAATTCCCACAATGGATTTCCTTCGACTGGTGCCGTATCGGACATCGACTGCTCCCGGAGTTCGCCCGCTTTCGCATTGAAGCGGCATGGATGGGCGGTCATGATTGCCCGGAATTTGGGCGCTCATGAGACAGTGTCTACATGCTGCTCCGAGAGCTTGGGCTCCCGCAATCTATTCTCAAGGGGAAGAAACCGTGTCCAGACTCGCGACTGAGGAGCTCCACCGGGCGCCGCTAACTTTCATGGGCGCTCCCCATACTCTCGAATTTGCCGGTGCCAAGGCAGCGGTACTCGGCATTCCTTTCGACTGTGGAATTCATCCTTTCCGCGTCGGCGCGCGCCAGGGCCCGCAATCGATCCGCGAGCAATCGCGCCTGGTGCGGCCCTACCATTCCGAACTCGCCGACTTCAACGCATTGGAAAGATTAGGGCTGGTTGATCGCGGCGATGTGGTGCTCACCTCGAGTCGGATGATCGATGCGTTCGAGCGCATCGAAGCCGCCGCGGCGCTGATCCACACGGCGGGCGTTATTCCGGTGACCATGGGCGGCGATGGCAGCGTTTCGCTGCCGCTGCTGCGCGCGGCCACCCGGCGCCATCCGGGCTTGGTGGCCTTGCACCTGGACGCGCACACCGACGCCTATGAGTACGACACCAACGACAAGTACAACGCCGCAACGCAATTCACCCATGCCGCCGAGGAGCAACTGGTGGTGACCTCGCTCTCCTACCACGTGGGGATCCGAGGTTCGACTTACACGCCCGGCGCCTACGGCAGGACCCGAGCGCTCGGCTACAACCTGATCACGATGCGCGAGCTGATGCACCGAGGATTCACCGATGTTTGGGCCGAGCTGCATGCGCGCCTTGCGGGACGCCCGGTTTATCTCTGCTGGGACATGGATGTGTTCGACCCCTCGTGCGCACCCGGCGTCTGCACGCCGACCTGGGGCGGCTTCACGGCGCGCGAGGGGCTCGATTTCCTGCGCGGTCTCGCCGGACTTGATATCGTGGCGATCGACGTCAACACGGTCAGTCCGCCGCACGACGTGAACGGCATGGCTGCGTTTCTTTGTGCCTATGTTATCTACGAGTGCCTGCTGCTGCTCTGCCGCAAGTTGAAAAACTGAGGTGCGTCCGGTGAATGGGAGGGGGACGTGGGGATAGTGTGGCGATAGGGGGGATGCCGATCTAAACAAGCGCGCTTGAATGATAGGCCGGTTCGGCGGACCCTCGTGGGTGCGTTGCATCTTCTCAATCACCACATCATCATTCCCACATCTCCAAAATTTTTGATCTGTTCGGATTCCGACGTCTCGATGTGATCTTGGATGCTAGATTGGACTCGTGACCGCAAGCACGAAGAAGGGGGCGATCATGGCGAAGGCGAAACGCAAGAGCGGCAGGCCCACGGCGCCGCGGCTGCGGGTGCTCGTAACGCACCACGACTCAACGGTGGAATCGCAACGGCTGACGCCGCGTCGGCTCAAGACGGCGGCAAAGGCGTTTCCCGGCGCGCTCGCGAACGTCGAATTCCTCTATGGCGACGGTCCCGAAGCGCTCGACGCGATGCTGCCCGAGGCCGATGTAGTGCTGATGGCAGGCAATCTCGATCTTGGCGATCTCGGCACCCGAGCGCCGCGACTGCGCTGGCTGCAGTCCATGAGCGCGGGCGTCGAGAAGATCATCCCCATGGTGCCGCCGGGTGTCGCGCTCACCAATGCCAGCGGCGTACATGGACCGCGTGGCGGCGAATACGTGTTCGCTTGCCTGTTGATGCTCAACAGCCGGGTTCCGCAATTCGTGACGAATCAGCAACAACGGCTCTGGAAGCAAATCCATTCGACGCGGCTCAAAGGCAAGACGGTCGTCATCTTCGGCGTCGGCGCAATCGGCGGCGAGGCGGCGCGTCTCGCCAAGCGCTTCGGGATGCGCGTCATCGGCGTGACGCGAAGCGGCAAACGCCATCGCCACGTCGACCAGGTGGTGCGTCCAAGTGCGATAGCGAAGGTGCTGCCCGAGGCGGATTTCGTCGCGGTGACGCTGCCGCTCACGCCTGAAACTCGCGGATTGCTCGGGCGGCGCGAGCTCGACTGGCTGCCGCGCCATGCCGGGGTCGTCAATGTCGGACGCTCCCGCGTCATGGATTATGACGTGCTCGCGGAGAAGCTCCGTCGGGGCGAGCTTTCGGGCGCCGTGCTCGAGGTGTTCGACGAGGAGCCGTTGCCCGAGACCTCGCCGCTCTGGTCGGTGCCGAACCTGATCATCAGCCCCCATTGTGGCGTCGATGACGAGAGCGTTTACGTCGAACGGTGCCTCGACATCTTTCTCGACAATCTGCGCCGCTTCAAAGCAGGCCGCGCGCTTCGCAACCTCGTCGACCCCGCGCTCGGATATTAGTGCGCGGGCACGCCCCGATTGGTGCCACTGAGCACGGAGACTATGTATCCGACAGCGGCGCCGAGAAACGCGCCGGCGATGCTGTCGCTCAGCCAGTGGAAGCCCCCGCCCACCAGCGCGATAACGGCCGCCGCCCCCGCGAGCACGCAGAAGAAGCGCAAGCGCGGCCAGCGGATCCAGAAGAGGGTCAGCACCGCAAACGCCACCGTGGTGTGGCCGGAAGGGAAGGAAGCATAGGCTTCACCGCCATGAAGCGGCCAGAATCCGTAGACCCCGTTGGCGACGAATGACCGGTTACCGTTGAGCCAACTCTCGGGCCAAGTGCGGCCAAAGAGAAACTTGAGCTGGTCCTTGATGACGGCGCTGACGATGAGCGCGATCCCGCAACTGAGCATGAAATCCGTCAAGCCGCTGCGAAATCCCATGACCGCCCCGAGAGCGAGCGCCGCGAAGGAGAGAATGGCCGCCGGAACCGCCCATGGCGGAAGGTACGAGAACCCTGCCAGCCTTTCGACGCCGTGAAACTGATGCACCCAAAGGGCGAGCGGTCGATCGACGAAGGCAATGGACACCCCTACTAGGACGATGCAGAGGACCAACCCCGCAAGCCAAGCGCGAATTTGTGCCGCCCCATGGCGCCGCATCGTTGGCGCCGCAGTCTCCGCAAAAGGTCGGTTCCAGTCCTTGGGCATCGCCGGTGCTTCTCGCGGTATCGGATGCAAAGAGGCCCCAAGATTGTGGCGCGAACTTGATGCGGGGCAATCTTGCGTCAAGGGCGCGCTTCGCCGAGTGTGAGCATGTATCGCGTTAACGTTCGGTTTTTCAAGGTTCGGAGGGTCTGCATGATCTTGGTGACGAACAACGAAGGCACGTCGGGGGCGCCGGTTACCGCGCGGATGCTGCGCGAGGGCGCGGCGGCGTTGCCGGCGATCGAGGCGGGGATCCGCCTTATCGAGGCGGACCCCGCCGTGCGCACGGTCGGACGCGGCGGCTGGCCCAATCTCCTTGGCGAGGTCGAGCTGGATGCCGCGGTGATGGATGGAACGACCCTCCGCGTCGGCGCGGTGGGCGCCCTTAAGGGCTTTCTGCACCCGATCAGCGTTGCGCGCGCGGTGATGGAGCGGCTGCCGCATGTTTTCCTGGTGGGTGAGGGGGCCGCTCGTTTCGCGCGCGAGATCGGCGCCGAAACGGCGGAGAATTTGACGCCGGACAGCGAGCGGGTATGGCGCGCCTGGTACGAGAACGAAGTCCCGGAAACGAGCAAGCGCCACTGGTCGGATGCCCCGCTGATCGAATTGTGCAAGCACGCGGTCGATCCCGAGGTCGGGCACGACACCACGGTGTTCATCGCGCTCGATTCCAAGGGCGAGATCGGCGGCGGGGTTAGTACGTCAGGCTGGGGCTGGAAGTATCCGGGACGCCTCGGGGATTCCCCCGTGCTGGGTGCCGGCATGTACGCGGACTCGCGCTATGGCGCCTGCGCCTGCACCGGAGCTGGCGAGATGACAATCCGCGCCGGGACATCGCGCGCGGTGGTGCTCTACATGAAGATGGGCATGAGCGTCGACGCGGCCGTGCGCGAGGCGATCGAGGACATGCGGCGTCTCAAAGGCGGGCTGATCGACCGGGTAACCATCCACGCCATCGACACCAAAGGGCAGCACAAAGTCGTGGCAGTAAATGGGGACACCCATACCTATTGGCTCTGGCGCGAAGGCGACACTGCGCCGCGGTCGTTTCCCGCCGAGATCGTGACTATCTCGGCGAGAGCGCCGAGGCCTTCGCCGTCCGCGAAATACGGCGCAAGGAAAAGCTGATCGATCGCACTGAGCGAGGTTTCTGTAATTTCGCTCAAATGTTGGCCTGTCTTGACAGGGGCATGTGGGAGGGCCAGCTTACGGCTACCGGCCAAGCTCAATCCACGGGGGGATTCGCGTGAATCCGATCCGGCTGACCGTTTTTGTACTTGCTATGGCTTGGTGTGCCTTGGGCGCGCGCGCCCTAGCCTCGGAACAAATCTATACTTACACGGTTGTTCACCCCATCCTTGGCGAGATCGGCAGTTTCACCGATCGCGTTAATCGTTCTGGCGTGCAGACACGTGTGGATACGCAACTTCACGTCCTTGTTCGCATACTTGGTGTGGTGGCATATCGCGAGGAGTCGCAAGGCAGCGAAGTGCTGGAGGGCGACCGGCTGATCTCGCTCGAAAGCGATGGCGATCGCGACGGACAGCCGATCGATGTGCACGGTCGCGTGCAGGACGGCAAGTTCGTAGTCAAGTCGAGAGCCGGTACCATATCGGCACCGCTCGATATCACTCCGTCCGATCCTTGGTTGGTCCGCGGCGCGATGCAGGCCAAAGTGGTGTCGACGCGAACCGGACAGATCGTCGATGTAAGCGTTACGGGCGGCGAAACCGTGACGATCCAGCTCCAAGGCGTTTCAGCGCACGCGCGGCACTATCTCATCACCGGGGACAAGCGCCAGGAAGTGTGGATGGCCGACAACGGCATCCCGCTGATGATGCGCAGCATCGAGGACAATGTGCCGATCGACTTCGTGCTCAAGACTCCGCTGGCGCAAGCTGTGCCAGGTTTTGTCGCGGCAGCGGCTCCGACGGCACCTCAGGTGCGGACCAATCCCAGCGACAGGTGATGCGTAGGCGACCGCTTTTGCCGCGCTCCCAAGTTCTGTAACCTCATCGCTCCGATTGCAACGAGCAACCGCGGCCGAAACGTCGGCGGGAGGGTGCGATGAAGGCGGTGGTATTTCCAGGCGAACGGCGCGTCGAATTCGTAGATTTTCCTGATCCGACGCCGGGTCCGGGCGAGGTCGTCCTCGAGATCAAGGCCTCGGGGATGTGCGGGTCCGATCTCAAATTCTATCGCGCGTCCAAGACCGGCGGCGCGCAGGCGCTCGGGCTCGGCAAGCTCGAAGGCCCGGTGATCGCGGGACATGAACCCTGCGGCGTCGTCGCGGCGGTCGGGCCTGGCGTCGCGCCGGCGCAAGCGCCATTGGGCGCGCGCGTGATGGTGCATCACTACAAGGGATGCGGCGTCTGCGAGCACTGCCGCGCCGGTTGGGCGCAGCTCTGCCGCGCGGGGATCGTCGTCTATGGCGCGACCGGCCATGGCGCACACGCGCCTCTGATGAAAGTTCCCGCGAGCACCCTCGTGCCGCTGCCCGACGCGCTCAGCTTTGAGACCGGCGCTGCGATCTCCTGCGGCACCGGCACCGCCTATGGCGCACTTCGCCGCATGAAGCTCTCGGGGCGCGACACCGTCGCGATCTTCGGCCAAGGCCCGGTCGGCCTCTCGGCGACGCAGCTTGCTGCCGCCATGGGCGCGCGAGTGATCGCGCTCGACATCAGTCCCGAGCGCCTCGCGCGCGCCGAGGAATTCGGCGCCGCTGCCACCGTCGATCCCCGCAGCAACGATCCCGTCGGCGCGGTCAAGGAGCTGACGCACGGCATCGGCGCGCATCTGACGCTCGACACCACGGGCTCGCCGGTCGCGCGCCAGGCAGCCGTGCGCAGTGCGCGCACCTGGGGAACGGTTTGCTTCGTGGGCGAGGGCGACAGTGTCACGCTCGACGTGAGCCCAGACCTGCTGCGCAAACAACTCACATTGATCGGTTCCTGGACCTTCTCGTGCAACGGCCAGGCGGATTGCGCGGATTTCGTGGCGGAGCGGAAAATACCGGTCGACAAGCTCTTCACCCATCGTTGGCGCCTCGAGCAGGCCGAAGAAGCCTATCGGCTCTTCGACACGCAAACGACCGGCAAGGGCGTGTTCCTGATGTAAGCGGCGCCTAGAACGGCTGCTGGATCGCGCGCTCCATCAGGCCCGCGAGCTTCTCATAGTCGCCGAGCTCGTTGTAAGCTTGTGCCGATATGCGCAGCCAAAGCCCGCTCTCATGAGCGAAGATCGGCGCGTCGGTTCCGAGCTTCCGCAGCAATTTACGCAGCACCACCGCCCGTTCGGGACTGTGTTCACCGCCGATCGGCAACCGGATCATTCCCATGCTGCCAAAGAACGCGGCGCTTCCGCCGCTCTCCGTTCCCAAGCGCCGCACCAGCAAGTCGGTTCCCTCGGCCGCCAGCGCCACGTTCCGCTCGCGCAGCTTGGCTCCGCCCAAGCGGTGATGGAAATCGATCGCCGTCTCGACCGCGAGAAAGGCGCTGGAATCGCGCGTGCCGGTCCAGTCGAATTCCGTCAGATAACCTTTGCGGAAGCCATGCGAGATCGTCACGGGATGCAGATCCTCTTGCCGGTCCGGCCGCGCCCACAGGAAAGCCGCGCCCTGCGGCGCCATCAGCCATTTGTGGCAATTGCCCACGTACCAGTCGGCATCGAGCGCGCGCAGATCGAGCGAGATTTGCGCGGGCGCGTGCGCGCCATCGACCAAGACCGAAACTCCGGCGGCATGGCAGCCATCGATCATGTCCTTGATCGGCAGCAACATCGCACTCGAGGACGTAATGTGGTCGAGCACGGCGAGGCGCGTGCGTGGCGTCAGCGCGCGCAGCAGATTGGCGAGCAGAGACGCGGCATCGGGTCCCGGAAACGGCACCACCGCGTCCACCATCGTGGCACCGGTACGTTCGCACACATAGCGCACGGTGTTGCGCACGGCGCCGTAGCCGTGCGACAGCGTGACGATCTCGTCGCCCGGCCGGAAGCGGATCGAGCGCAGCACCGCGTTGCAGCCGGTCGTCGCATTCTCGACGAAGGCAATGTCCTCGCCCTCGGCGCCCAGGAATTCGCCGAGCCGCGCCGCCACGCGTCGCAGCGCCCCGGGCAGCACATCGTTTATGAAGCGGCCCGGCTGCGATTCCAGTTGCCGCCGCCACTCATTTTGTGCCGCGATAACTGCCTTCGGTGGCGCGCCGTAGGCACCGTGGTTGACCGTGAGATAGCTCCAATCGAGCCCCCACTCATGGCGAACTGCGGCGCCCAGCACCGGTGTCGTCGACATTGGAAATCCTCTTGCTGAGAATCGGCGAACAATCAATTACGGTGCCGGCGGGGGTTTTGGCAACTCAAGTATTGTCACCGCAACAATGCTGCACCCGCGCCTCAATTAGGGCACGATGGCGCGGCATCAGCTCAGGGGCATCAGAATGACCACCACTCTCATCCGGAATGCCGATTGGATCGTGGCGCGGAGTGCCGACGGCAAGCGGCACGAATATCTTGGGCATGGCGACCTCGCCTTCACCGACGACCGCATCGCGTTCGTCGGCCGTTCCTATGGCGGCACGGTCGATCGCGAGATCGACGGACGCGGCCGCATGGTGCTGCCGGGCCTCGTCAACATCCACTCGCATCCCGCGAGCGAGCCGTTCAACAAGGGCCTGATGGAGGAGCGCGGCTCGCCGCGCCTCGGGATGAGCTCGCTTTATGAGTACATGCTGCTGGTGCGGCCCGACGACGAGGCAAAGCGTGCGGCCATGCTGTTCGCGGTGGGGGAACTGCTGAAGAGCGGCGTCACCACCTTCACGGATTATTCCATGGCGCGCAAAGGCTGGCTCGAGGACCTTGCCTCGACGGGCATTCGCGCCTGCGTCGCCCCTTCATATCGCTCGGCGCGCTGGTTCACCCGAAACGGGCACCGCGTCGAGTACGAATGGAACGAAGGCGCGGGACGCGATGCCATGGTGGCCGCGCTAGAAGTCATCGATGCGGCGGGACGCCATCCCTCGGGCCGGCTCTTCGGAATGTTCGCGCCGGCGCAGGTCGATACCTGCACCGACGAGCTGCTGCTCGCGACCGCCGAGGCGGCGAAAGCGCGCAACGCGCCGGTGCAGATCCACGCGTCCCAGAGCGTGGTCGAATTCCGCGAGATGGCGTCACGGCACGGCATGACGCCGCTGCAATGGCTCTCCGATATCGGCTTCCTCTATGACGGCGCGATCATCGCGCACTGCATCTTCATCGACGAGCATAGCTGGATTCGCTGGCCCTATCGCGGCGACCTCGAACGGCTCGTCGCGTCGGGCGCTTCGGTCGCGCATTGCCCCAACATCTTCGCGCGGCGCGGCATTCTGCTGGAGAATTTTGGAAAGTACCGCCGCCTCGGCATCAATATTGGCCTCGGCACCGACACCTTCCCGCACAATTTCATCGACGAGATGCGCTGGGCAACCGTGCTCTGCAAGGTAAGCGCACAGAACGTGGAGGCGACGAGCCTTGCCGACGTGCTGGAGGCCGCGACCGTCGGCGGCGCCAAAGCGCTTCGGCGCGACGACATCGGCCGCCTCGCGGTCGGCGCCAAGGCGGATTTGTCGCTGATCGATCTCGCCCATCCGAGCCTGCAGCCGCTGCACGATCCCCTGAAGAGCCTGGTGTTCAGCGGTCTCGACCGCGCGATCACCGACGTGTTCGTGGATGGAAAACACGTGGTCGAAGGCGGCGTGGTCAAGACCATCGATCTCGCCACCGCCGCCGAGGTGCTGAACCGCGGCCAGCGCGACGCTCTCAAGGGGGTGTCAGCCGGCGACTATGCTCAGCGCTCCGCTGAGCAGGTATTCCCGCTGAGCCTGGGCGTGCGGGAGGGTTAGCCCAACCACGCCAGCGCCGGCATGACCTCGCGCGTGAAAAGATTGAGCGAGCGCATCGATTCCTTGAGTGAGAGGTCGCCGAAGGCGAAGCGGCAGACGAGGTAGTTGATCCCGGCCTCTTGGACTTGTCTGAGGAGCGCATCGCGCACCGTCGCGGGCGAGCCCGCGAAGCCGTAGCCATTCTCGGCGACTTCCTCATAGGTGGGCGGGTAGTTCGCGAAGGGCGGATGACCCCCGTGCTTGTCCCAGAGCAGGATGAAGCTCTCGTACCAGCGCCGATAGGCGCGGCGCGCGATCTCGTATGCATCGCTGTCGTTCTCGGCGACGATAACGTAACGGCCCATGCCCAAGAGCGGCGTCACACCTGGATCGTTGCCGGCGGCCGCGTATTCCCGGTGGTAGCGGTCGGTGATGTCGCGCGCCATCCGGGCCGTGGTGTTGGTGATGATGTTGAAGCGGTTGCGCGCGGGCCAATCCACCAGCTCCGGCCGAGCGACGCCGTACCAGAGCGGCGGGTGCGGCTTCTGCACCGGCTCCATCACGATCGGGACGTCGTGGAAGGTGAAATGCTTGCCGGCGAAATCGACCCGGCGCTCGGTCAGGCCCTGCACGATGACCGCATAGGCCTCGCGATAGATCTCCGGCGCCTCGGCCGGCTCGACTCCGAAAAAGCGAACCTCGTGCGGCGAGATGCCCCGGCCCACGCCCAGTTCGAAGCGCCCGCCGCTCATCTGATCGAGCATGCAGACCTCCTCGATGATGCGCAGCGGGTGGTGCAGCGAAAGCGTATAGACCAGCGGTCCGAAACGCAGCCGCTTGGTGCGCTGCGCCACCGCCGCCAAGAACACGCTGGGTGAGGGCGACATACCCAGCGGCGTCGCATGATGCTCGGCCAAGTGATAGGCGTGGAACCCCGCCGCGTCATAGGCGGCGATAAGTTGGAGCCGCTCTTCGTATTGCCGGCCGAGCGGCACAAGGGCTCGATCCATGTGATCAAAGACGCCGAATTTCACGGCTGTGCCTCAATCTTCCCGCGCGTCGATCAGGATGAAGGCGATGCGGCAGATCTCACTGCCGCGATTGACCCAAGCGTGGTTGGTGCCCTGCTGAATGACGACGTCGCCGGCTTTCACATGCACTTTGGACTCATCCAGCAGCATGTCGATCTCGCCCGAGAGCACGATGCCGAAATCGACGCTTTTGGTTCGATGCATGAAGGGGTGACGCGGAGGTGGACCCGCGTGATGCCGGTGAGCGAGGCCCATCTCCTCGGTCATGCGACGATGCGCTTCGGCGTCGAGCTCGCCCTTGACCGGTGGGAAATCGACGATGCGGAAGACCGCGCCGTTGGGCGGTGGCGCCGTTCCGATGGTCACGTCCGCCAAGTCTTTCTCGGCGGAGTGCCGCGCCGGCAGCGCGTCCAGCACCCACATCAAAGTCGAGACGAATCCGCCGACCTTCCGCACCTTCACGTTGGGCGCATCGCCGTCGAACAGCACCACGGCCTTGCCGTCGCGGTCACGGGTTGTGACGATGCGCCTGATTCCCCTGTTCATCGGCGTTGTTTCACCCCGCGAGTATTCCAATCCCGCTTCTTCGCGAGACGCCGGGGACAGCCTAGCGAGCCAATGCCAGGAGGGCTAGCCGGTCGTCAATTCGCGAGAATGCGCCCGGCCGCCGCTTCCGCTTGCGCCAGCGCTGATCGATCGCCGGTGGCACGAGCAAGCGCCGCAAGCTGGCGCCAACCCCAGAGATTGTCGGGACGGAGGGTCAGCCGCTCTGAAAGCAGCGCCCGCGCGAGAGGGTTCTGCCTCGATCGAATTGCGGAATCGATCAACATCTGCTCGTAGAGATCGCGCTGGGCATGGCTGCCGCCGAGGCGGCGGATGGAATCGCGGCGTGGATAGAGCAGCTCGATCACGCGTCCATGGTCGCCGCGGCGGTGCGCGAGCGCCGCCTCGCCGAGCGCAAGGCCGGACTCGGCCATGACATCGGCTTCGAGCATGCCTCGCTGCCGGGCGAATTCGGTGGAGGACTTGAGCCATGTCTGCATGCCGCTCTCGTCGGCGGTCGCGAGCGCCATCGCGTAGTGAACATCGGCGAATACCAGCAAATGATCGTCGAGGCGCACCCGTGCCCGCTCGCGGAGCTCGGCCCAGCGCCCACCCACATCGACCCCGGCGTGCTCCAGCCGCCAGAGCAGCGCCACCGCATTGGTGATGTCGAGGTATTCGTCGGTTGGCTCGGCGCGCACTTCGCGGTCGTAGAGATCGAGCACCCGGCCATAGTCTTCGCGCTCGAGATGGAAGAGGCAGCGATGCCAGCGGATGTGAAAGACGAAGTTGTTGGTCTCGTCCCACTCGCGGTCGAGCCCGCCGACCCAAGCGATGCCCTCGCGGGTGCGATTCTGCATCTCCAGCACATGGGCGACGGCGTGCGCGGCCCACACATCGGCGCGGTTGATCTCGATCGCGCGGCGCCCCGCACGCTCCGCCGCTGCATAGTCGCCGGACTCCTCGAGCCCGAAGGCATGGCATCCCAGTACGAACCCAAAGCCCGGCACGGTCTCGTCCCAAGCGTGCAGTACGCGGGCGGTGGAGGCGCGCATGCCAACGCTGTCACCCTGGTAGAACGTGCCGTATTGCGCGAGCTTGAGCGCCAGCAAATCGCGGGGATGGTGGAGCAGGACTGCTTCCCAATGGGCAACCGCCCGATCGAGATGCCCCGCGATCCAGGCATCGAGGGCGGCGCGGTGCAGGCGTTCTCGATCAGTGGCGCCTAAAGCCTCGATCGCCGCGTCGGCATCGGAGAGCGCGGCCTTGGCGCGCGGCACATTCTCGCGTTTGCCGAACAGCATCATGAAATAGCCGCGCAGCAAATGCGCCATGACGAATTGCGGATCGGCGACCAAAGTATGCTTGAGGCAATCGCCGGTGTCCTTGCGCAGCCCGCAATAGGCGGCGATCGTCGCGTCGAAGCATGCGGCGGCTTCGGAAGTGGCGGCTGTCAGCGGTAATCCTCGCGCGTCGTGCTGCATGGCGCTACTCCCGCGCGTGTTCCGCGAAGAAGGCGAGGATCTCGGCGGCGGGCGAACGGGTGCCGCCGCCGGGGGCCGGAAAGTCAGTTGCCGGCCATTCATGTTGACCGCGCTCGATCTCCCAGAGCATGACCTCGCTGCCGCCGCGACAACCATGATAGGCCAGGCGCCGAAGCGTCCGCGGAACCGGTTCCGAGTCGACCGGGACGGGGTCGCAGCCATCGACATCGGACCAGAAGGCGAGCGCATCGGCGACCGCCATGTTGGTGCGCTTGGGGAAGCGAACCAGCGACGAATTGCCACCCTCGAACAGGACATAGGGATCCTGCCGGCCGTGCATGATGAGCACCGAGACCGGCATGTCGGGCTTGGCGATCACGAAGGGATTGCCGTCGCGATCGGTGCCGCCGATCGTCCCCGACACCGCCGCCAGGGCGGCAAGCCATTGCGGATGCGCCGCGGCGATCTGGTAGGCGAGCATCGCTCCATTCGACATGCCGGCGGCGTAAATGCGCGCTCGGTCGATCGCCCGCTCCGCGGCGACCCGATCGATCACCGCGCCGATAAAGCCGATGTCATCGATGTTCCGCGTTATGGAAACGCCGCAACAGAAATGCGCATTCCAGCTCAGCCGGTCTGCCGTATCTCCGGTGCCGTCGGGAACCACCACCAGCATGTGCTCCGTGTCGGCGGCGGGCGCGATCGCGGTTTCGCGGGCGAAGGCCGCGGCGCTCCCGCCGGCTCCATGCAGCATGATCACGAGCGGCAGCCGCTCCGTGCCGTCGGTTCCCGGCGGCACGTGCGTCAGAAAGCTGCGCTCGACGCTCCCCCAGGGCAGCGCTTCGCGCTGATAGCCCTCGGGATCGTCGGCCTTTGCCGAGGCGCTGCAGAGCAACGCCAGGACCGCGATCGCCGCCGATCCGATGCGCGGGGCGCGGCCGGCGGCGCGCCAATACTTCACGACGCCGCCTTGCGAACCGAGGTCAAGGGTCGCGACGTGCCGGGTTCACTCGCGCGCTGTGGCGCATTCGCGACCATGACGGCGACCGGCGCCGCCGGACGCTTCCAGGGCGTCGACTTCACCCACGCAACCCCATAGCCGACCGCGAACATCGCCCCAAAGCAGACCACGTTGACCGCGATCTGCATCGCCACGCCGTCTCCGGCCTGGTCGAAAGCCATGCCGCCCAACAGCGACAGCACCGTGCCCGTGAGGAAAATCGCCAAGGCCTGCTGCCCGCACTTGACGAAGGGGCGCAGGGCCGGCGACAGCAACACCTGCTCGCGCCCCTTCAGGATCGCCACCGCCACGTAGGCCGACGCAAGGAAATGCAGATATTGCAACAGGTCGAGATTGGTCTTGTCGGTACGGTCGCCGATCCAGAGACGGAGCGCATCGATCGCGGGGATGCGCGTGAACACCGCGGGCAGCGAGATCGCAAGCCCCAGCACCAACACAACGATGCTGCTCCAGAGCAGCAACCGTGAATCCCAGGGCACCCTTATCCAGCCCCTGCCCAAGGTGAATCCGGTGAAGAAGATGAGCTGCCATGCCAGCGGATTGAAGTACCAGACCGGCTGGTCGTCTGCATTGGCCGGAAAGTTAAGATCGAGCGAAACCGCAACGGCGTAGAGCGCGACCGAGGCGGCCGGCACCGCCAGCGGATGAAGCCGCGCCAGCATCATCGCGATTGGCACCATCGCCAGCACCACGATGTAGACCGGTAAAATGTCGAAATAGTGCGGCACGTAGGTGAGGGTGAATATGCCGACTAGCGCATGCGGCGTATCCATGAAGAACCGCTGCAACTGCGCTATCTCGACGTAGTTGGTATCGGGGAAGCACCAGGTGCCCGCCACCGCCAGCATGGCGCAGGTGAAGAACACGCCGAGATGGCCCACCATGAGCTGCCAGCAGCGATGGAGTATCCGCGCGGTTCCCATCAACATGCCCTGGCGCACGAAAGTGCCGCCAAAGGCGATGGATGCCGCCATGCCCGACAGGAAAACGAACATGTCGGCGGCATCGCTGATGCCGTAGCGCGCGGGAATGTAGTCCCAAAGGAAATTGCCGCGGCAATGCGCGATGAAAATGATGAACATCGCGCTCCCCCGGAAGAAATCGAGCCGGGGATCGCGGCCTTGGTTGAAGAGCGTCGGGTTCATGCTCGATCGGCAGCCAATGGGCGGAGCGTCAGGTCGCGGCCGTGAACATTCCGGGGGTTCATGAGCAAGATTTAATCATAGGGCGATTTTCCCTCATCGGCGAGCACAAGGGCGTGAAAGGCGCCTTTCTCCTCCGAAAGGGCAGGTATTAGGGGAGCCTTGACGCCCGCGGTGCCCTCTTATTCGCCAAGCGTACTGGAGAGGTTACCTTTTTCCGTGGTAGGCCTTCGGGCGGGCGCCCGGTCCCCGGACGCGGCGGTCCTTGTCGAGAGCCCTTTGAATGAATGACGAGACACCGGCGCGGAGCGAAGAGTCGGTTTACCGCACCACGCGCGAACCCCGCCTCAGGCTTTTGGTGCCGCTTGTGGTCGCCTTCGCGATGGTGATGGAAAGCCTCGACCAAACCATCATCACCACCTCGATTCCCCAGATGGCCGAGAGCCTCGGCGAAAATCCGCTGCGGCTAAACGTGGCGATCACCAGCTACCTGCTGAGCCTCGCGGTGTTCATCCCCGTGAGCGGCTGGATCGCCGACCGCTACGGTGCACGCTCGGTCTTCGCCTCAGCGGTCGCGGTATTCACCCTGGGATCGGCGCTCTGTGGCGCCGCGAACTCGCTCTCGGTTCTGGTGATCATGCGCATCCTCCAGGGCGTCGGCGGCGCGTTGATGACGCCGATTGGACGCCTTGTGCTGCTGAAGTCGTTCCCGAAATCCGAGCTGGTGGCGGCGATGAGCTACGTGGCCATTCCGGCGCTGCTCGGCCCGGCGGTCGGCCCGATGGTCGGGGGTTTTCTCACCACCTACGTGTCGTGGCGCTGGATCTTCTATGTCAATGTCCCCGTGGGCCTGCTCGGGATCGTGCTGGCGCTGCGCTACTTCGAGAATTTCCGCGCCGAGTCAACCAGCCGCTTCGATTTTTTCGGTTTCATCCTCTGCGGCGTCGGTCTGGCTGCGGTCGAGATAGCGCTCGAATTCACCGGGCGGAATTTGATCTCGGCTTATGCCGAAGGGGCGATATGGGTGGTGGCGGCGCTGAGCCTTGCCGCCTTCGGTTTCTATGCGCGGCGCGTCGCGAACCCCGCGGTCGACCTCAAGATATTCCGTATCAAGACCTTCCGATTGGGCGTTCTGGCCGGCAGCATCTGCCGCATCGGGCTCAGCTCCACCGCGTTCCTGATCCCATTGCTGCTGCAGATTCCCTTCGGCTTCTCCGCCTTCCATTCCGGACTCGTAACCTCCGTGCTGGCGGTGGGCGCCATCACCATGCGCCTGGTCTCGCCGCCATTGCTGCGCAAGCTCGGCTTCCGCGCCATCCTGCTCGGAAACGGCACGATCACAAGCCTGATGATGCTGGGAATTGCGCTCATAACCTTCGGCGTGCCGATTGCCTTGATCCTCTGCGGCCTGTTCGCGCTCGGCTTCTTCCGCGCGCTGCAATTCACCTGCATGAACACGCTCGGCTATTCCGATCTGGCCGGGCACGATATCAGCCCGGGCTCCAGCCTCTCGAGCGTTGCGCAGCAGCTATCCATGAGTTTCGGGGTCACCATCAGCGCGACCCTGCTGGCGCTCATCACGGTGCCGAAGCCGTTGCCGACCGCGGCGGATTTCCGGGTGGTGCTGGTGATCATGGCCGTATTCCCGCTGATCTCTGCGCTTTGGTTCGCGCGCCTGAGCCCCGAGGACGGCGCGCATGTGGCGGGGTACAGGCCGCGAAAATCGGGGGGCTGAGCGGCTTCACCTCGCCTTGACAAAGCCCCGCGCGCCCTTCGTGATGGCCGCGCAGCCGAAGGAGGATCGCCGGTGAAATTCAGTAACTTTCTGTTTCCGGAAAGCCGCGACCCCGCGGAAGACGGCCGCGTCATCGACGAGACCTTGGCCGAGGCGCGGCTCTCCGACGAGCTCGGCGTCGAGGTGCTCTGGCTCGCCGAGCATCACTTCGACGGCAACTGCGCCTATGTCGATCCCGTCGTCTTTGCCGCGGCGCTCGCCACCGCGACGCGTCGCTGCCGGATTGGTTTCGCGGTGGTCCAGACCTCGCTGCATCATCCGACCCGACTCGCCGAGCAGCTTGCGCTCATCGACCACATCAGCAAGGGGCGCCTTATCGTCGGCCTCGGGCGCGGCACTGCCTACAACATCTACGATTATCAGGGCTACGGCATCGATCACGAGGAGGCGCAGTCGCGCTTCGAGGAGGCGGAGGCGGTGATGCTTCGGGCCTGGACGCAAGAAGCCCTTGAGCACCACGGCAAATACTGGAATTTGAATATCCCCATCCTGAGGCCCAGACCGTACACCAAGCCGCATCCGCCGGTGATCCGCGGCGCCTCGGGCGAGGCGTCGATGGTGGAGCTTGCACGGGCGGGGCGGCCGTTCCTGATGAACGTGCAGTCGAACGAGACGACGCGCCATCGGATGGAGCTTTACCGAAAGACGATGCGCGAGGTGGGGTTCGATGACGAGGCGATCCGGCGCAACGTCGAGCAGTGCTGGATTTGGCGCAACGTGTTCGTCGCCGAAACCGATGCGGAGGCGGAGCGGATCGCGGTTCCCGCCTTCAAGAACATGCAGGAGCACCGCGCTTCGCTGCGCAATCGCGTCTATGCCGAGCAGGGACTGCGGATCAAAGCCGAGAACCCGGCGGCGCCCGCGGCGCGCATCGATCTACGCCACGCGCTTATCTGCGGCTCGCCCGCGACCGTGGCCGAAGCGCTGAGCGAAGTCGAGGCGATCGGTGTCGGCGGCGTCATCGCGCAATTCCGCCTGGGTCCGATGGCACATGCCGATGCTTGCGCCAGCCTCACGCTCTTCATGCAGAAAGTAGCACCGCAGTTCCGCGCCATGCGGGCCGCGTGAGGCGCTATGGCGGTCGAGCAGCAATTCGTCGCATCCGCACGGCGCGCTGGAGCGCTAAATCCGCTGCGCCTCTTGGTGGCGGCCCTTGCGGCTCTGCTCGGGGTGCTGATCGTGCTGCCGGTGGCGGTGCTGGTGCTGGGTTCCTTCCTTTCCGAGCCGCCGCGCGCGCTGCATGTGGATTGGTCCGGGCTCACGCTCGACAACTACGTGGAGGTGCTGACCAAGGGCGGCTTCGGCGGGTTGCTCGGCACCAGCTTGGGGGCGGCGTTCTCGGGAACCGCCGGCGCGCTTGCGATCGGCGCCAGCCTCGCCTGGCTTGCGACCCGAACCGACGTGCCGGGACGGCGCCTCATCGAGGCGGTCGCGATCATGCCGATGTTCGTGCCGCCGCTCGTGGGCGCCTTCGCCTGGGACATCCTGGCATCGCCTCGGAGCGGCATCATCAACCTGGCGGCGCGCGCATTGCACCTGCCGGGGCTGGTCAATGTCTACAGTTTTGCCGGCATCGGCTTCGTGTTTGCGATCTACTACGCGCCCTACGTCTACCTGTTCGTGGCGGCGGCGCTGCGCAACATGGACCCGGTCTTTGAAGAAGCGGCGGCGCTCTGCGGCGCGGGCCGGTTTCGAACCCTGGCGCAGATAACGTTGCCGCTGGTGGCGCCGGCGCTGCTCTCGGCGGCGCTGTTGGTGTTCGTGCTGCTGATCGAGCTGTTCGCGATCCCCGCCGTGCTCGGCACCGCTGGCGGTCTGCATTTCATCTCGGTCCGCATCTGGGAGCTGATCGGATTCGCGCCGCCTCGGGTGAACGAGGCCTCGGCATTGGGCGTTCTCATGCTCGCGGTCACTGTGACCTTGGTGCTGCTCCAGCATCGCGTGGTCGCGCGGCGCAGTTTCGTGACCGTCGGGGGTAAGGGGGTCAGGCCCAATATCGTGGCACTCGGGGGCGCCCGCTGGCCGCTCGCCACATTAGGCTTCGCCTATCTCCTGTTCGTGGTGCTGCTGCCCTATGGGGCGCTGCTGCTGATCGCGTTGCGCAAGGGCTTGTTTTTCTCGACCCTCGCCGCGGTTTTTGATCCGGCGCAGCTTTCGCTACGCCAGTTCGGCATCGCGCTCTCCGACGCGGTCGTGCAAACCTCGCTCGTGAATTCGCTGCTGGTGGCGCTTGGAACCGTGCTGCTGGGCGGCGTGCTCTATTTCACCATCGCCTACATCGTGCATCGCACGGAGATCGCGGGCCGGCGAATGCTCGACGTGATCGCGATCCTACCGATTGCCATACCCGGATTGATCATCGGCCTCGGCTATCTCTGGTCTTGGATCAGCCTGCCGATCGGGATCTACGGCACGATCTGGATCATCATCTTCGCCTACGTCTCTCAGTTCGCGCCGCAGGGCGTGCGGGCGATTTCCGCGTCGCTGGTTCAAATCCATCCCGAGCTGGAGGAGAGCGGCCGCATCTGCGGCGGCAGCTTCGTCACCACGCTCCGCCGGGTGGTGATCCCCCTGGCGTGGCCCGGTATTCTGGCCGCGACGATCTTGCTGCTGGTGCTATCATTCCGCGAGCTTGCGACCGCGCTCTTTCTCTACACCTCGAACACCCAGGTCTTTTCCGTCACCATGTTCGACTTCTGGGAACGTGGCTCGACCGGGCTTGTGGCCGTTATGGCGCTGGTGCAGAGCTTGATCCTGCTGGTCCTGGTGGTCGCGGGACAATGGGTCCGCCGCGGCGGCGAAGCATTGAAGGAGGTTCCGCGTTGAGTTCAGCCGTTTCCCGCGCCCGCAACAACCGCAGCATCGTCGACGATCCCGTGGCGCTGCAGGTGGCCTGGACCCGCCTCATCGCCATTGCCGACGAGGCCGCGGCGACGCTTCGGCGCACGTCGTTCTCGCCGATCGTGCGCGAATCGAACGACTTCGCTTGCGTCATCTTCGATCGTGACGGCAATGCCATCGCCGAGAACACCATCGGCATTCCCTCCTTCAACATGACCTTGGGGCGGACGCTCGCGCATTTCCTGTCGATCCGCCCAGCCGCCGAGTGGCGCGCCGGTGATGTCGGCATCTGCAACGACCCGTGGCTTACGTCGGGCCATCTCCCCGACATCACCATCGTGGCGCCGGTGTTCGCGGGCGAGCGTCTCATTGCCTGGACCGGCAGCATCGCGCACATGGCGGATATCGGCGGCACGCTCTGGTCCGCCGATACGCGCGAGGTCTACGAAGAGGGCATCCGCATTCCGCCGCTTCTTTATCTGCGCCAAGGGCAGCCCAACGCCGACTTGCAGGCGATGATCCGCGCCAATGTGCGGCTGCCCGAGCCGGTGCTGGGTGACATCGCCGCCCAGATCGCCGCCGGCGAGACCGCCGCGCGGGGCTTGGCCGACCTCCTCGAGCGCGAGGATATCGGCGATTTGTCCTCGGTCTCGCGCGAGATTTGCGCGCGCACCGAGCGCTCCATGCGCGGCGCTATCGCGCAGATACCGGACGGGACCTATCGGAGCGCTCTCGATCTCGACGGCACCGGGGAAGAGCCGGTCCATATCGAGGTCGCGATCGAGAAGCGCGGCGAGGAGATCTTCATCGACTATACCGGTACCTCGCCCGAGGTCGGCCGCGCGCTCAACACGGTGATGAACTATACCGAGGCCTATTCCTGCTACCCGCTCAAATGCGCGCTTGATCCCGGCACGCCGCGCAACGAGGGCACATATCGCATGATCCATGTGACGGCGCCCGAGGGCTCGATCCTGAACCCGCGCTTCCCGGCTCCCGTCCACGCGCGGCAATTGGTCGGTCACTGCCTCGCCGCCGCGATCTACGAGGCGTTGGCGCCGGTGCTCGGCGACCGTATCGTCGCGGAGTCTGGAAGCGCGCCGACGCTGCGGGTGCTGGTCTCGGGCTACCGCGAGGATCGGCGGCGCTACACCTCGATCCTTTTCATCAACGGCGGCATGGGCGCGCGCGCCGGGCGCGATGGCCTCTCGGCCACGTGCTTTCCCTCCAACGTCGTCTGCGGCTCCATGGAGATTATCGAGGCACTGTCGCCGCTGCGGATTTGGCGCAAGGAACTCGCTTCCGATTCTGGCGGACCTGGCCGGCAGCGCGGCGGGCTCGGCCAGGATGTGGAGGTAGAGCTCACGGGCGACCAGCCCGGCACTTTATCGCTGCTGGTGGAGCGGGTATGGCATCCCGCGCGGGGGGTCCTCGGCGGTGTCGCGGGCGCCGCGTCCCGCGTCGTCTGGAACGGCCGGGAGAGCGGCTTTCCGCTCAAGGGCAAGAGCCGGATCGCCGCCGGCGACCGTCTCAACGTGCGCTATCCCGGCGGCGGCGGCTTCGGCGATCCGCGCGAGCGCGATCGCGCCGAGGTGCAGGCCGATCTCGAAGCGGGGCTGATCTCCGAAACCACCGCGCGCGAGGTCTATGGGTTATGACGCGTTACCTCGCCGGCGCCGATGTCGGCGGCACTTTTACGGACATTGCGCTCTACGATGCGCAGACGCGGAGCCTCACCGTCACCAAGCTGCTGACCACACCCGACGACCCGCGCCGCGCGATCGTCGATGGGCTGGCGGCGCTTCACGCCCGGGCGGAGACCGTGGTGCACGGCACCACCCTCGTCACCAACGCACTCATCGAGCGCCGCGGCGTTCCGGTCGGGCTTATTACGACCGACGGCTATCGCGACGTGCTGGAGATCGGCAACGAGCTCCGCTACGACACCTTCGATCTGCAGATGGAGCGGCCGGAGCCGCTGGTCGCGCGCAAGCTGCGCGTGCCGGTCAAGGAGCGGATCGGCGCCGATGGCAGCGTGGTGCTGCCGCTGGACGAAGCCGGAGTACGCGATGCCGCGCGCACGCTGAGCGCCACCGGCGTCAAGTCCGTCGCCATTGCCTTCTTCAACAGCTACCGAAATCCCGTCCATGAGCGCCGCGCGGTGGAAATCGTGCGCGCGACCTGTCCCGACTTGGCGGTCTGCACCTCGGCCGAGATCGCGCCAGAAGTGCGGGAGTATGAGCGCTTCTCGACCGCGGTCGCCAACGCCTACGTGGCGCCGATCGCCGACCGGTACTTGATCGAGCTTTCGCGCTCGCTGGGCGTGCCGTTGTTCATCATGCTGTCGGACGGCGGCATCACCACCGCGCGCGCCGCCGCGGAGCAGCCGATTGCTCTGGTGGAATCAGGACCGGCCGCCGGCACGATGGGCGCGGCGTTTCTGGCGCAGCAGGCAGGCTGGAGCGACGTGATCGCCTTCGACATGGGCGGCACCACCGCCAAGATCAGCTTGATTCATGGGGGATTGCCGAGGCGGAGCCATGAACTGGAGGCGGCACGCCTGCAACGCTTCAAGAAGGGCAGCGGGCTGCCATTGCGCTTGCCGGTCATCGAGCTGATCGAGATCGGCGCCGGCGGCGGCAGCATTGCGGCGGTCGATGATCTGAGCCTGCTGCGGGTCGGTCCGCGAAGTTCGGGAGCCGTGCCGGGGCCGGCTTGCTATGGACGCGGCGGCGCCGAGCCAACGGTGACCGATGCCGATCTGATCCGCGGCTACCTGGCGCCCGATCGGTTCCTCGGTGGGCGCATGAAGCTCGACGTGACGCGCGCGCAAGACGTCATCGACCGCCTGGCGCGGACGCTCGGCCTCGATCGGGTCGAGGCCGCGAACGGGATTGCCCGCGTCGTCGACAACAACATGGCGACCGCCGCGCGCGTGCATATCGCCGAATCCGGAACCGACCCGCTGCGCTATCGGATGGTGGCGTTCGGGGGTGCCGGTCCCGTGCATGCCTACGAGATCGCGCGGTTGCTCAATGTGCGCCAAGTGATTTTCCCGCGCGGCGCCGGCGTCGCCTCTGCGATCGGCATGCTGGTGGCGCCGCGCAGCGTCGAATACACGCGCAGCCTGATCCAGGGGGTGGATCACCTGGACTGGGATCAGGTCGGTGCGGTGATCGCCGAGCTGGCGGAACGGGGGCGCGCAGTGCTGCGCGAGGGAGGACTCGAGGACCGTCAGATCGCGCTCGAGCTGATGGCCGACATGCGCTATGTGGGGCAGGGTTTCGAGGTCACCGTTCCGCTCGACGCTACCATTCCACAGCGACACGATGTCACGGCCCTGCGGCAGGCCTTCGAGCGCGATTATGTCCTCCGATTTGGCCGCGATCTCGGTGGCGTGCCGGTGGAGGTGGTGTCCTGGCGGGTTCGCATGATTGCGCCTCCCGCCGTGCGCGAAGTGCGCTTCGCCTCGGAGGGAATGGCGTCGGGCGAGGCGCTGATTGAGCGGCGGCTCGCTTATTTCGAAGAGACCGGCGGCTTCGTCGATACGCCGGTCTATGCGCGGGCGCGGCTCGGAGAGGGGACAGCGATATCGGGACCCGCGCTCATCGAAGAAGCGGAGTCGACCGCGGTTGTCGGACCGAGCGCCACCGTCGAGGTTGATCGCTTCGGCAATCTGATCATGCAGGTCCGACACCCGACGCAGCTCAATGGAGGGTCTTTATGATAACGACACGAAGCAGGAGAGCGGCGCTGGCGGCGTTGGCGGGATTACTCTTCGGACTCGGTGCCGCTAGCGCCGGGGCGCAGACTCCCTCGCCCGTGGTCGGCGGCGAGGCGATTGCTTCCAAGGATCTGGTGGAAGCCGCATGCTCCGAGGGCGCGGTCACCTACTACACCGCACAGAGCGACCGCGACGAGCGCGCGATCATCGAACCGTTCGAGAAGCAATTCGACTGCGTCAAGGTGTCGATCATATCAGCCGTCACGGGCCGCCTCTTCGAGCGGATCGGCACCGAGGCGATCGCCGGCAAGACGCAAGCCGATGTCCTCATAATCACCGATGTGGCGCTGGCGCAGCAGCTCATCGATCGCAAGCTGGTACGCCCCTGGCTCTCTCCGCTGGCCCCGAAATATCCCGCAACCGCAAAGCGGGAGGGTTGGTGGTACGCGGCCTCCGGATCGCTGATGTATCCGATTTACAACACGCAGCTTGTCCAGCCTGGCGACGTGCCCCAGACATGGAACGATCTGCTCGACCCGAAGTGGAAGGGCAAGATCGCGACCTCGCCGATCACGATCGGCGGCACGGCCTGGGTTCAGTACGACTTCATGGCGACGCAACTCGGTCCCGATTACTTGAAAAAATTCTCGGCACAGGACCCAAAGCTGTTTCAATCCTACGATCCGGCGGTTCTGAGCGTCGCGCGCGGTGAGACCTTGATCGGCGTCGTTTCCGCACTCAACGAGTATTCCGCGCGTACGCGCGAGAGTGCGCCGATCATGCCGATCTACATGCCCGAGGGTACGCCGTTCACCGATTATCCGATGATGCTGATGGCGAACTCGCCGCATCCGCATGCGGGTGAGCTGTTCGCGAACTGGTACCTTTCCAAGACCGCGCAGACGCAGCTCGTGGCCGTGCGCGGCGCCTATTCGGTGCGCGACGACGTGGCGCCGGCTCCGGGTAATCCGCCGTTGGCGGAAGCAAAACCATGGAATCCCGGTGATGCCCAGATCTTGAAGGAGCATGATGCCCTCATCAGGACGGTGAGAGACATGTTCGGCCACTGACGGGGGAGGGTGCACGTGGTTGCGATCTTTCTGACCCACACGCCGGAGATGCTGGAGAACTATTACGGTCCGCGCGCGCTGGCGGCGCTGGAGCGGTTGGGCAAGGTGCGCCGAAACGAGACCGGCACGGTGCTCGACGCTGCGGCGCTCGCCCGTGAGGCGAAGGGCGCCGAGATCATCGTCTCCGATCGCCAGACCGCGGGGCCCGCCGCCGTTTTCGAGGCTTGTCCCGATCTGGTGGCGTTTCTCCGGGTCGCCGTCGACATCCGCAACATCGATGTCCCCGCGGCGAGCCGGCATGGGGTGCTCGTCAGTCAGGCCACACCCGGTTTTATCCCCTCGGTCGCCGAACTTGCAGTCGGCATGATGGTCGATCTCGCGCGCCACGTGACCCCCGCGGTGTTCGACTACCGCTCCGGCCGCGAGGCCACGGTGCGCATGGGCCGTCAGCTCAAGGGTTCGACTCTCGGCATCATCGGCTACGGAGCCATCGGCGAATACCTCGCAGGGCTCGGCGTGGCGTTGGGGATGCAGGTCCTCGTGAACGATCCCCACAAGACCGTCACCGATCCCGCGCTAAGGCAGGTCCCGCTGGAGGCATTGCTCGGGCAATCCGATTTCGTGGTCTGCTTGGTGGTCGCCAACAACTCGACCGAGAATCTCATGAACGCCGCAGCGTTCGCGCGGATGAAGCCCAGCGCCTTCTTCATCAACCTCTCGCGCGGCAATCTCGTGGACGAGGCGGCGCTCGTCCGCGCGCTCGACGAGAAGCGCATCGCCGGCGCGGCCATGGATGTGGGGCGGGCCGCGGATCAGAAACCCTCGCTGCACCTGGCATCCCGCGGCGACGTGATCGCGACGCCGCATATCGCGGGGCTCACGCCCGAAGCGATCGAGCACCAAGCCTTCGATACCGTACGCCAGGCTGAGGCGCTGGTCAGAGGCGAGGTGCCCCAGGGAGCCGTCAATTTGGCTTCCGCGGCGCGGCTCGAACGTCTGCGACGCAATCGGTAGCGGAGGACAGCATGGCGTGCCATCGGCCTTCTGCTGGCAATGGCGGGGTTTCTGCTCGCGTCCAAGGTGTTGGCCCTTTCGCTCGGGCTGCTTGTGCGCCAGGAATAGGATCGGAAGCTCGATAGAAAAGCGAGGTGACGGCCATGACGGGGATGGATTGGCTCGGCCTGCGCGGCCAAAACTGTGTCGTGACCGGCGCCGGCGGCGGCATCGGCAGCGCGATTGCCGCGGCATTTGCGCAAGCGGGAGCGCGACTGGTTCTGATCGATCGCGATGGTGTTGCTTGCGAGCGCGTGGCGGTGGCGCTCGCCAAGGATGGCGCCGAGACGCTGGCGATCGAGTGCGATGTGGGCGATCCCGCAAGCGTGACTGCTGCCGCCGAGCGCGGCATGGCGGCGTTCGGCCCTGCCGATGTGCTGGTCAACAATGCGGGGCTGCTGCGCGCGGGTCCGCTCGCGACGCTGAGCCCCGCCGAGTGGAACGCGATGCTCGGCGTCAATCTCACGGGGTACCTTCTCTGCGCGCAGGCGTTTGGCCGCGCGATGTTGGCGCGCGGCCACGGCGCGCTGGTGCACGTCGCTTCGATCGCGGCGCGACATCCGCAACCCTTCAGCGGCGCCTACAGCGTGAGCAAGGCCGGCGTCGTCATGTTGTCGGAGCAGCTCGCGCTGGAATGGGGGCCGCAGGGGGTGCGCAGCAACGCGGTGAGCCCCGGCCTCGTGCGCACGCCGATGAGCGAGGCCTTCTATCAGGCGCCCGGCGTAGCCGAGCGCCGCGCCGCGATCGTACCAGCGCGGCGGATCGGCACACCCGCGGATATTGCCGAAGCGGTGCTGTTCCTGGCGAGCGCGCACGCTCAGTATATCAATGGCGAGAACGTGACGGTCGATGGCGGCTTCGGACGGGTGCTGATGGGATTGGTCCCGCGTCCCGGCTACGATGCCAAGGATCAAGCGCCGCGATCTTGACGGCGCCCACGGAGTGGAGGAGGCCAACGATGAACAGGCTCGACGGCAAGGTGGCGTTTCTCTCGGGCGCCGCGCGCGGTATCGGCGCGGAGACCGCGCGGTTGATGGTGCGCGCCGGTGCCAAGGTGGCGATCGGCGATGTCCTCGACGATCGCGGCCGCGAGACGGTGCGTGCGCTCGAGGCCGAGGGTGCAGCCCTCTACCTGCATCTCGACGTGACGCGCGAGGAAGAATGGACCGCGGCGATCGCGGGGACGGTGCGCCATTTCGGCCGCCTCGACATCCTCGTCAACAATGCCGGCATTTTCCTCGGCAAGGGCGTCGAGGAGGCGACCCTTGCGGAATGGCACCGCTTGAGCGCGATCAACCTGACGGGCGTGTTCCTCGGCACCAAGCTCGCGTTGCCGGCGCTTAAGGAGAGCGGCAAGGCATCAGCCCATGGCAGCGCCATCGTCAATCTCGCCTCGATCGCGGGGCTAGTGGGCTCTCAGCTCGATCCGCTCTATTCCATGACCAAAGGCGGCGTCACCACCTTCACCAAAGCGACCGCGCTCGAATTCGCGCGCAAGGGGTACCGCGTGCGCGTCAACTCCATCCATCCCGGCGTGATCGAGACCGATATGGGCGCGCAGACCTTCGCGGCGCGTGCGCACAATCTCGGCACTAACGACGTGGAGGCGGCGCGGCGGCTATCGCTGGTGGCGCACCCTATCGGTCGTCTGGGGCGCGCCGAGGACATCGCCAAGGGGATCGTGTTCCTGGCATCCGACGACGCCGGCTTCATGACAGGTGCCGGCCTGGTCGTCGATGGCGGTTATACGGCGCAGTGATCATTCGTTGAGGCAGGGAGCTATTCCATGACGGTCAAGCTCGGCATGTTCATGATGCCGTTCCACCACCCCGACCGCGACTACGCGACGATCCTCGATGAGGATCGGGAAGCCGTGATGCTCGCCGATCGGCTCGGCTACGCCGAGTGTTACATCGGCGAGCATTTCAGTTCCTGGAGCGAACGCATCACCTCGCCGCTGATCTTCCTCGCGAGCGTGGCGCCGCTCACCAAACAGATTCGCTTGGGCACCGGCGTCATCAACCTGCCGCAGCTACACCCCGCGACCGTCGCCGCGCACGCCGCCATGTTCGATCAGCTCTGCGGCGGCCGCTTCATCATGGGCATCGGCCCCGGCGGACTCGTCAGCGACATCGAGATGTTCGGCGTGGAGCAAGCCGAGCTTCGCCCGCAGATGATGCTTGAGTCGATCGAGATGGTGCTGAAGCTCTGGGCGCAAGACCCGCCCTACGACCTGCGGGGGCGATTCTGGAACATATCGCTCAAGGAGAAGATTTGGCCCGATTTCAAGGTGGGTTGGCTGCCGCGGCCTTTGCAACAGCCGCATCCGCCGATCGCGCTTTCCCTGGTGACGCCGAATTCTTCGAGCGCCGTGACCGCAGGCGAGCGCGGCTGGATTCCGGTCTCCGGCAATTTCTTCCATCGCCGCTATCTGCGCAGCCATTGGGAGCGCTACGCCGAAGGCTGCGCCAAGGCGGGCCGACGTGCCGACCCCGCGATCTGGCGCGTGGCGCGCTGCATCCTCGTGACCGAAAGCAATGGCGAGGCGGACGAGTATCTGAGTGATTCCGCAAGCGCGCTCGCCTACTACTATCGCTTCTTCCGTCACAGCATGAGCCAGGGCCGGCAGGCCCTGTTCATGATCAAGCCCGATCTCGAGATGTCCGACGAGGCGACGACCGTCGAGAAGATCGTCCGCTCGCAGGTGATCGCGGGAAATCCAGCGCGCGTCCTGGATCAGCTCGCGGCGCTGCGCGAGGAAACCGGGCCGTTCGGCACGCTGCTGATAACCGGGCATGACTGGGATCGCCCGGCGCTTTGGCGCCGCTCGATGGAGCTGCTGGCGCAGGCGGTCATGCCGCGCTTTGCGCAGCACGCGGCGGCAGCGAATTAACTGCGTTGGGCCGAGGTTGAGCCCTCTCAGCCGCGTAATCTCGGCATCAGGATCAGGTCCCAGGGGCTGGCGCACTCGCCGTGGGGGACATGCACGAGTGCAGGGGCGCCCAACGCCAAGGCCTTGCCGAGCGCCCGCTCCAACTCCTGCGGCGTCTCGGCGCGGAATGCCGCCAAGCCGAAGCTTTCGGCGAGGCGCACGAAGTCGGGATTCGCGAGATCGTTGGCGATCTGGCGATTGCCGTACTGCTCCTGCTGGATACGGCGGACATTGCCGAAGCTCTGGTTGTCGAACACCACGACCACCAGCGCGATCTGGTGCTGCACGGCGGTTGCGAGTTCGCCCACCTGATAGAGGAAGCCGCCGTCGCCGGTGATCGCGACCACGGGGGTATTGGGCTTTGCCGCCTTGACGCCGAGCGCTGCGCCGAAGCCCCAGCCGAGATTGTCCTGGTATCCCGGCGAGATGAAGGTGCGAGGCTTCTCGACCGGGAAGGCGAGGCGGCTCACGAAGCCCACCTGCGTCACCTCATCGACGAAGATGCCGTCCGCGGGAAGTGCTGCTCGGATCGCCCGGAGATAGCTCACTTGCGGCTGCACCCGCTCCAGCTTGTCGGCCAGCCACGCGCGGTGCGGTGCCAGTTCCGCGTCGCGAGCGCCCCGCTTGCGGTTGTGCGCGGGAATTTTGCGAGCGAGCGCGCGTAGGACGGGCGCCGCGTCGCCGATAATTGCGGCGTCGGGTTTGCGCAGCCGTTCCGGTTCTTCGGGATCGATATCGATCCGCACGACCTTGAGGTCGCGGTCGGTTCCCCAATGCATCTGCGGATAGACGAGCCGGGTGCCGATGCCCAGCACTACATCGCATTGCTTCCAGAGCCGGTGCCCGATGGGCAGCGGGATGCTGAGGCGATGGCTGCTCGGCACGATCCCGCGTCCGCGGCGATAGGAGAGCACGGGCGCCTCCAGCAGTTCCGCGACCGCGATCACCTCGGCACTGGCATCGAGAGCGCCGCCCCCGACCACGATCATCGGATGCTCGGCGGCACCCAGGATGCGCGCGGCTGCCTCGATGGCGTCCTCGTCGACGGGCGGCGGCTCGATCGGCGCCGGTGTCGGCGTCGGCGGCACCTCGGCGCGCCGTCCCCAGACATCGATCGCACATTCGAGCATGACCGGGCCCGGCCGTCCCGAGCGCGCGGCCTGAAGCGCGTCGCGTACCAGTGCCGATGCCTCGAAAGGCGCGCGAATGCGTGCAGCGAATTTCGTGATGTGCCGCGCCAGGCCGAGTTGATCGCGGATCTCGTGCAAATGACCGTGGCCGCGATCGATTTCGCTTTGCGGTATCTGCCCCGCGAGAGCCAGCACCGGCGCGTTCATGCCGCTCGCCGTGAGCAGTGCCGCACCCGCATTGAGGAAGCCGGGTCCGGGCACCACCGTGAACGCTTGTGGCCGGCCGGTCGCCAGGGCGGCGCCCAACGCCATATAGGCGGCGCTTTGCTCGTGCCGCGTATGGATGGTGCGCAGCCGGTTGCGCGCGACGTAGAGCGCGTCGAACAGCGCGTCGAGATGCAGACCTGGGAGCCCGTAGACAGTGTCGATGCCGTGGGCGATGAGCGCCTCTACCGCCGCTTCCGCCGTGGTCATCCTGGCCATATTCGGGTCTCCGACCGTTGCGCCCCGGAGCTTATGCCGTACGGCCCCAGCGAGGCTAGGCCGCGCTCGTCAGGTGATCCGATAGTGCGCCTCCAGCGTAGCATCGCCCTCGGCGGCGACGCGGCCCTCTTGTATCAGTTCCAGCAGATGCGCCAGCACCGAGCGGGCGGCGGCAGGCTTGAGCCTCGGCGCCAGTCCCACATAGACCGCGTCCACGATGGCGGGAATAGTGCGATCGCCGGCGGCGAGGCGCGCCAGAATCGCGGCCTCGCGCTCGCGGCGGTGCTCGATGAAGGCCTGAACGAACGGACGCGGGTCCTCGATTGGCCCGCCATGGGTTGGCCGATAGAGCCGATCGTCGCGTCGCAGCAGCTTCTCGAGCGAGCGCATATAGTCGCCCATATTGCCGTCCGGCGGCACGATCACGCTGGTGGACCAGCCCATGACGTGGTCGCCCGAGAACAGCATCCGCTCCTCGGCGAGCGCGAAGCAGAGATGATTTGAGGTGTGGCCGGGAGTGTGGACGGCCGTGAAGTGCCAGCCCGGTCCCGCGATCTCGTCGCCGTCGCGCAGCACCTGATCGGGCACGAATTCGCGGTCGCCGCCTTCCTCGACCGCCGGACCTTCGGCCGCGTGATGCGGCCCGAAACCCGCGGTCGGCGCGCCGGTCAGGCGCTTGACCGCGGCCGCCGCGGGCGAATGATCGCGGTGCGTGTGAGTCACCAAGATGCGCTCGATCGTCTCGCCGCGAAGCGCGTTGAGCAGTGCTTCCACGTGCTCCGGGAGATCCGGGCCGGGATCGATCACCGCGACGCGGCCGCGTCCCACCACATAGGTTCCGGTTCCGTGCAAGGTGAAGTGGCTGGGGTTGCGCGCGACGATGCGCCGGATCAGCGGCGTTATCGTCTCCAGCGCGCCGTAAGCCGGTTTCTCCTCCAGGCGGAACGGGATCGTTACCAAGCGCTTCCCCTCACGCGCGCTGCACTTTGCTGGTCGATAGCTCGGTCAGGCCGTAGTCCGCCTCGGCGGGGATTCTCAAGACCTGACCCGCCGGCGTATCCACGATTTCCGGCGAAACCGTGACGATGCGCGCATGGCGCGCAGCCTCGATCGCCTCGGCGACGGTGCGGGAGCGGCCGAGCTTCGCCAAGTTCATGCGCGTCGCGAATACCAGTTTGAGCTTGCGCTGATCGCTGGCCTCGATCGCGGATGCGGGCGTGATCCAGCGCACTTCGACGGCCTCGCGTCCGTCATGGATCGCTACCTGATCCGGGGGCGCGGGCGCCAGCAGAAATTGGGTGTCATAGCGCTTTGGGCTGAATTTTGGCGTGATCCAATGGGCGAATGGCACCAGCAGGTCGGTTGCAAGCTCCAGCCCGGCGTTGGTCACGAAGGTGGCGAAATTCTCACTGTCGTGCCGTCCGACGAGATCGCGGAGCGCGGCCGCCGAAAGCATTGCTCCGCTTGGCTTTGCGCGCGCCAGAAGCACGCCCCCTTCCTCGAAAGTCTCACGGATGGCCGCAATGCGATAGGCGAGGACTTCGTCCGCCAAGCCATCGGAATTGGCGGCGGCCGTGATCAGCGCGCGGTCGGCGGTATCGACTTTGCCGCCGGGAAACACGCAAGCGCCTGCCGCGAATCCCGAGGCGTCGTGGCGCACGATCATCAGTACTTCGATTCCCTGGGGTCCGTCGCGCGCGACCAGCAGAGTTGCGGCGGGAATCGGGGTAACAGGGGTTTTTGCCTCGGCGCGTTCGGACATGCGATGTTCCGGTTGGGATAGTCCCTTATAGGCCATGAAAGCCCGCCACAGAAGCCTTGGTTTGATCGCCGCTCCCGCCGCGCGGTACAACAATGCTTCCCAGACGAGGAGACCCGGAAATGACTGCTCCCTTCGATCTCACTGTCATCCGCTATGCCACCAATCCGCGCCGGCGGCGGATCGATCACCTCTACCAGTTGCCGCCGGGCGATCCGCACGATGCGCCGATGCCCATCGATTTCTTTGTCTGGATCGCACGCAACGACAAGCGAACCATCCTGATCGACAGTGGCGCCGATGCGGCGGCCTGCGCCGCGCGCGGCCACGATTTCCTGCGCTGCCCCAGCGAGGGATTGAAGGCGGTCGGCATCGATCCGAGCGATGTCACCGACGTCATCACCACCCATCTCCACTGGGATCACGCCGGCAATTTCGACAAGTTTCCCAATGCGCGCTTTCATGTGCAGCGCGCCGAAATGATCCACGCCACGGGCCCTTGCATGGGGAACGCCTTCCTGCGCCGCCCCTACGATATCGAACAGGTCTGCGCGCTTCTGCGCGGCGTCTATGGCGGCCGCGTCGCCTTCCACGAGGGCGAGGACGAAGTGACGCCCGGCCTCGCCATCCGCCATGTGGGTGGACACACGCCCGGGCTGCAAATCGCTCAGGTGGCAACGCGCCGCGGCAACGTGGTCGTGGCCTCGGACGCGCTGCATTTCTTCGAGAACAAGGAGACCAACAATCCCTTCCCGGTGCTGGTCGATATTCCCGCGTACATGGCGGGCTGGCAGGTGCTGGATCGGTTGGCGGAAACTCCCGATCACATCATCCCCGGCCATGACCCGAGCGTGCTCGCGCGATATCCCGCCGTGAGCCCGGCCCTGCAGGGGATCGCGGCAAAGCTCGATGTGATGCCGAAAATGGCGAGGTAGGTTTTTTGGCTCGCGCGAGTAGCCGCCACTCCAACCCTGCGCGCGCGAGCTGGGTTGGTGGCGGCGGGCCGCGCGAAAATAATCAAACCTCCAGCGCCATGCCGTCGCGCTGTGGATCGGCTCCGCCGGACCATTTTCCGTCGGTGATCTTGATGGCATGGAGCCCCGCGAACGCGTAGCTCTGATAGGAGCGCTGCACGCGGTAGCCCATGGCCTCGACTTCGCCGGTGACGAAGCGCGGAATGCGATTCGAGACATCGATCGCGTCCGAAGTGACGGAGATGCGAGGAGCCGATACCGCCTCCAACGTCGACATCTCGAAGTCCAGGACATTGACGATGCCCTGCATGACCGAGCCGCTGATGTAGGTGCCTCCGGGTGCGCCGATGACGAGGCAGGGCGTGTCGTTTTTGAAGACGATCGAGGGCGACATCGAAGTAAACCGCGCCTTCCCCGGCGCGATTGATCCCGCGCGTCCGGGGCGCGGATCGAACACGGCCATGCAGCCGTTGTACATAAACCCGAGCCCCTCGGTGATGACGCCGGAAACCGCGCCCAGGGAATGCGTCATCGACACCACATTGCCGTCGGCGTCGATGACCGAGATCTGCGTTGTGCCGTGCTTTTCCTTGAGGCCCAGGCGCTCCACATGGGCGCGCTCGCCGGCTTCGATCTTAGCCGCCAGCTCGCGCGCATAGGATTTCGCCAGCAGGCGGTCCAGCGGCACCTCCACGAAGAGCGGATCGCCGACGTAGCGGTCCTTGTCGATGGTGGCGTATTTCATCGCTTCCGCCAGCACGCGGATGAATGCCGGACTGTTGTGACCGAGCCGCCGAAGGTCGAAATTCTCGAGGATCTGCAGCATTTCGATCACGAGCGTGCCGCCCGCGGGCGGCGGCGCCGAGGCGATGCGGTAGCCGCGATAGTTCCCCCAGACCGGCGCGCCGCGCGTGGTCTTGTAATTGCGCAGGTCGTCCAGCGAGACGCGCCCGCCATGCGCCTTCATGTCCGCCGCGATCTCTTCCGCGATCGCGCCGCGATAGAAGACAGCGGCGCCCTCGCGCGCGATTCGTTCCAGGCTCCGCGCCATATCCTCATTGACGATGCGATCACCCATCCCCTTCAACGTGGCATCGGGATGGAAATAGATGCGACGCCCGCTCGGCGTCGAGCGCAGCTTGTCCACGAGATCGACCCGGCCCATCCGAGATTCCTTCTGCGTCCACATGGTGTAGACGTGCGGACGCACCACGAAGCCCTCCCGCGCGGTTGCAATCGCGGGTGCAATCACGTCGCGCCACTCCATGGTGCCGAATTCCGCGAGTGCCTCCTCATAGCCCCGGAGACTGCCCGGCATGGCGATCGATTCGTAGCCGACGTCGTTGACGCGGCCCTTCAGGATGAAGCCGAAACCGTCGCGCGTCTCGCCTTCGATCAGGTGCTGCCACATTTCGGGTGTGGCGCTCGCGGGACATCGCGTGTGGAAATCGAGGTGCAGATGCACACCCCGCTTCGGCATGAAGATCTGCATGACACCGAAGCCCGCGATGCCCGTCATCTGCGGGTCGACCACGCCCTGCATGAAGGCGCAGGCGATGGCGGCGTCGATCGCGTTGCCGCCGCGTTTCAGGGCAAGCGCGCCGGCTTCCACGGCTTCGGGTTGAGGCGCTACGATCATGCCGCGCATGGGTTCCTCCATTTGTGGAACGCAGCCATGCTAGCATGAGGCGCGACGGCCGAGAGCGGAGATTGCCATGGCGATAGGCACCACCAGTCAAAGCCTCAAGCAGGCGCTCGCCGAGCGCCGCGCGCTGCTGGCGCCAGGCGCCGGGAACGCGCTGACGGCGCGGATCATCGAGGATCTGGGATTCGAGGTGATCTACCTGACCGGCGCCGGCCTCGCCAATTTCGGCCTGGGCGTTCCCGATATCGGGCTTGTCACCCTGAGCGAATTGGCGGGGATGACCTCGGCAATTACCGATGTGACGAGCTTGCCGCTGATCGTCGATGCCGACACCGGCTTCGGCAACGCGCTCAACATGGTGCGCACGGTGCGCACGCTGGAGCGCGCCGGGGCTGCGGCGATCCAGATCGAAGACCAGGTATTTCCCAAGCGCTGCGGCCATTTTGCGGGGAAGGAAGTGATACCCGCTCGCGAGATGGTGCAGAAACTCAAGGCCGCCGCCGATGCGCGCCGCTCGGCGGAGCTATTGCTGATCGCGCGCACCGATGCGCGGGCGATCGAGGGCTTCGACGGCGCTATCGAGCGCGCCGGCCGCTACGCCGAGGCCGGCGCCGATCTCACTTTCGTGGAGGCGCCGACCAGCGTGGAGGAGCTGGCGGCGATCCCGCGCCGGCTCGCCCTGCCGCAAGTCGCGAACATGGTGATCGGCGGCAAAACCCCGCTCACCAGCCAGCGCGAGCTCGCGGCGATGGGCTTCAGCCTCGTGATCTACGCGGGCGCCGCGATGCAGGCGGCCATGCTCGCGATGCGCGAGGTGCTGGGTGCGCTCAAGAGCGACGGCAGCATCGATCGTGTCTCCAATCGCCTCATGAGCTTCGCCGAGCGTCAACGCCTCGTGGGTAAGGACGAGTGGGATGCGCTGGAGGCGCGGTTTGGAGGTACAGGCGAGAGGAGATAATTGAGTGGACTTGAGCAGAGCTAGTGCAATGGACTACATTGTGTCGCAATGTCGGCTCCGATAACGGTCGTGGAGACACCTGAGTTTCTGTCAGCGACCCGGAGGCTTTTGGATGAGGAGGAGCGCGCAGCCTTGGTTGACTATCTCTCGCGGAGACCGACAGCCGGCGACATGATTCGAGGTACGGGAGGCATTCGCAAGCTCCGCTGGGGCCTCGGATCACGAGGCAAGCGCGGCGGTGCGCGCGTGATCTACTTCTACTACAATACCGCTCTGCCGCTGTTCTTGCTTACAGCCTACGCCAAGAACGTAAAGGCGGACTTGAGCCAGGCAGATCGGAACGGCTTTCGCGATCTGACCAAACGATTGGTCGAGGGTTATCGAGGAAACGAAAGATGAGTGGGACAGTGGCGAGAAAGTTACACCGTAGCTTGGAGCAGGCGATCTCATTCGCGAGGGGTGAGGCGGAAATCAGCAAATACCGCGTCCATGTGCCGACGAGAGTTGACGTGCGCGCTATCCGTACCAAACTTGGCATGACGCAAGAGCAGTTTGCAGGCCAATTCGGGTTTAGCGTCAATACGTTGCGGCACTGGGAGCAAGGCAAGCGTCGGCCGGAGGGGCCGACCCGTGCCTATTTGATTGTGATCGACCGCGCCGCCAAGACGGTGCAGCGGGTTCTGCGCGCGGCCTGATAGTTCAAACCCACGGCGTCTCGACGCCGAGCCTCTGCTCGAAGCCCTCGATATCCGCCCGATGGCTCAGCGTGAAATCCAGTTCGTCGACGCCGCGCAGCAGCAAATCGCGACGGAAGTTGTCGATCTCGAAGCGGTAAGCCGCGCCGTCCGGTCCCGTGACTTGCTGCTGCGCCAGATCGACCACCACGTGCGCACCAGGCTTGGCCTCGATCGCGGTTCTGAGCGCTGCCACCTGATCCGTCGGCAACACGATCGGCAGGAAGCCATTCTTGAAGCTGTTGCCGAAAAAGATATCGCCGAAACTCGGCGCGATCACCGCGCGGAAGCCGTAATCCCAGAGTGCATAGACCGCGTGCTCGCGCGAGGAGCCGCAGCCGAAATTGCGCTCGGCCACCAGCACGCGGGCGCCGCGATAGGCCGGCTGGTTCAGCACGTACGTCGCGCGCTCGCGCCCGGTCTCGTCGTAGCGCAGATCGTGGAAGAGATATTGGCCGAAGCCGTCCTTGCGCGACTTCCTGAGAAAGCGCGCCGGAATGATCTGGTCGGTGTCCACGTTGGGCACCGGCATTGGAGCCGCGATCACGTCAAGGCGCGCGAACGGTTCCATGCGCTGCTCCTCAGTGGCTCAGCAAAGTGCGGACATCGGTGAAACGGCCGGTGACCGCCGCGGCCGCCGCCATGGTCGGGCTCACCAGATGCGTGCGCGCACCGCGCCCTTGGCGTCCCTGGAAATTCCGGTTCGAGGTGGAGGCGCAGCGCTGGCCCGCGTCCACGAGATCACCGTTCATGCCGACGCACATGGAGCAGCCGGCCTCGCGCCATTCGAAGCCTGCGTCCTTGAATATGCGGTCGAGCCCTTGCGCCTCCGCTTCGCGTTTCACCAGGCCCGAGCCCGGCACCACCATGGCCCGCACCGAGGCCGCGACCTTGCGCCCCTTCACGATCCCGGCTGCGAGCCGCAAATCCTCGATCCGGCTGTTGGTGCAGGAGCCGATGAAGACGCGATCGACGGGAACCGTGTCGAGGGCGGTTCCGGGCTTCAAACCCATATAGTCGAGCGCCTTCACCATCGCCGCACGCTTCTCGACGTCGGGGTGAGCGGCAGGGTCGGGAATGCGGCCGGTGATTGCCACGGCATCCTCGGGGCTGGTGCCCCACGTCACCATGGGCGCGATTGCGGCGGCGTCGATCGTCACTTCGCGATCGAACCGCGCGCTGGGGTCGCTCGGCAGCGCGCGCCAGAGTTTAACCGCGGCCTCCCAGTGGGCCCCCTTGGGCGCGTAGGGACGGCCCTCCATGTAAGCGATCGTCGTGTCGTCGGGCGCGACCATGCCGGCGCGCGCGCTCGCCTCGACCGACATGTTGCAGACGGTGAGGCGGCCTTCGACCGAGAGCCCGCGGATCGCGCTGCCGGCGTATTCGATCACGTGGCCGACGGCGCCCGCCGCGCTAATCTTGGCGATGATGGCGAGGATCACATCCTTGGCGGTGACGCCGGGGCCGAGCTTTCCCTCGACCGAGATACGCATGGTCTTGGGCTTTTTCTGCCAGAGCGTTTGGGTCGCGAGCACATGGCCCACTTCCGATGCCCCGATGCCGAAGGCGAGGGCGCCCATCGCGCCGTGGGTCGAGGTATGGCTGTCCCCGGCGACGAGGGTCATGCCGGGCTGGCTCAGCCCCTGCTCCGGGCCGACCACGTGGATGATGCCTTGGCGCGGGTCGTCGAGGCCGAACACTGTTACCTGATGCGCGACCGCGTTCTTGGTGATCGCCTCCACCATCAGCCGCGCGTCCGGATCGGTCACTGCCGCGATGTCGCGGCTGGTGGTCGAAACATAGTGGTCGGGGGTGCCGAAGGTGCGATCCGGGCGCCGCACGCGCAAATTGCGCTCGCCCAGCAGCTCGAAGGCGCGTCGCGAGCCGTCGTGGATCAGGTGGCGATCGATGTAGAGCAGCGCCTGGCCATCGTCGCGCTGAACCACGGCGTGGCGGCTCCAGATTTTCTCGAACATCGTGCGCGGCGTGTCGGCGGTCATCGCGGAATTGCTCCGGGCAATCGAGAGTGTCGATTTAAGCACCGCGGGCCGCGCCCGCGCAATCGGCGTGCCCCAGCCCTCGCTTCAGGGTATTGTGCGGCGAGAGGGATCGGCGGCGGTGGGTTTATCTCCGAATGCGCGCGAGCGTCATTATCGCGATTTGGCTTTTGGCGAGCGCCGTGCTCGCGTCGGCTCCCGCGCGTGCGCTCGACCAGGCGGAAAGCCGCGAGCTTCAGGCGCTGATCGCCGCCGGAGTGAAGGCGCAGACGATTCAGCTCAACGATGCCGCGATCCAGTACTATCGGCGCCCCGAGGGCCGGGCCGGATCGCACGAGTTTCTGGTGATCAGCCGAGGCGACCACACGCCGGTCAAGCTTGCCGCGCAGCGGTTCGCCATGAGGAGCCTTCAGGTCGGCGGCGCCAGCTCGCCCAACGCGATCTATGTGGGCTACAGCGGCGGTGAACACTGCTGCTATACCGCCTACCTCATCTGGATCGAGCGCGAGCTTCGCATCGAGACCATCGATCTCGCGGACTCCGACCTCACGATCGAGGCGGGCAAGGGCGGCATGCGGCTTCGCTTCCGCGACATGGCCTTCGCCTCCTGGAATGCGCCGTTCGAGAAGAGCCCCGCGCCGACGGTGCTCCTGAAATACGACCGGGAGACGCGCAACTACGAGGCGGACGTGGAGGACATGCGCACGCCCGCGCCCGGCGCGGCGGCGCTCACGCAAAAGGCCGAAGCGATCCGCAAGACCTATGAGGCGCTGCCGGAGGGTCAACTGGACCCGAGCCTTTGGGCCGCGATGCTCGACCTCATCTACGCCGGCAATGCGGACGCGGCGCGCATGCTGCTCGACGACGCGTGGCCGCCCGATCGGCCGGGCGAGGATGCGTTCCTGACCGACTTCAGCAAGCAGCTCTGGCAAGGCGCGATCTGGCGCAAATACGAACTCGGCTCGGCGCTCAATGCCGAGACGGCATTTCCCCGCATCGGCGCCAAGCGCTGAGGCGAATTCGAGACAAAATCGAGGACGGCACGAAGACATGAGCGAAACCGAAGCAACGCTGCCCCTGGCCGGCCTCCGAGTGGCCGAATTCTCCCACGCGATCATGGGCCCCTCCGCCGGCATGGTGCTGGCCGATTTGGGCGCCGAAGTGATCAAGGTCGAGCCCGCGCCCGACGGCGACCGGACGCGGCGCCTGACCGGCTCGGGCGTGGGGTTCTTCGGCTTCTACAATCGAAACAAAAAGAGCCTGGCGATCGACCTCAAATCGCCCAAGGCGCGGCCGGTGATCGAGGCGCTGATCAAGCGCAGCGACGTGCTGATCGAGAACTTCGCGGTCGGGACCATGGACCGCCTGGGGCTCGGCTATGAGGCGGTATCGGCGCTCAACCCGCGCCTCGTCTATGCGGCCCTCAAGGGTTTCCTCAGCGGACCTTACGAGACGCGCCGCGCTCTCGACGAGGTCGCGCAGATGATGAGCGGCCTTGCCTACATGACGGGGCCGCCGGGACAGCCGCTGCGCGCGGGCGCATCGGTGATCGACGTCATGGGCGGCTTCGGCGCGGTGATCGGCATACTCGCGTCGCTCCGCGAGCGTGATCGCACCGGCAAGGGCGGGCGCGTGACCTCGGGCCTGTTCGAGGCGGCGGCGTTCCTCATGGGCCAGCACATGGTGAACGCGCTCTATCTGCCGCTGCCGCTGGCGCCGATGTCGGTGCGCAACAGCGCGTGGGGCGTCTACGACGTCTTCACGAGCCGCGAGGGCAAGCAAATCTTCATCGGCATCGTGACCGAGACGCAATGGCGGCGGTTCTGCGCGGTGTTCGGGCGCGAGGATTTGCTCGCGGAAAAGGATTTCGCCGACAACACCCGCCGCGTCGCGGCGCGGCCGCGCCTGGTGCCGTTGCTCACGGAGTTCTTCCGGGAATTTCCGGCCGAGACCTTGATCGCCAAGAGCGAGGAGGCCGAGCTCGCCTTCGCGCCGGTCAACCAGCCGACCGATTTGTTCGACGATCCGCATCTCAATGCCGGCGGCAATTTGCGCGAGACCAAGCTTCCCGACGGCAAGGTGGTGAAGGTGCCGCGTTTGCCGATCGAGATCGACGGCGCGGCCTTCACCGTGCGCCAAGACCCGCCGCAAGCGGGCGCCAACAGCCGCGAGGTGCTGCGCGACCTCGGCTTCAACGACGGCGCCATCGAGACAATGCTCCGCGAGGGGATCGTGAGCGGGGTAGGGTGAAGCGCGGCGGCCCCCAACGTCTTCACAAGCGTGCGAGCTTTCCTCCCTGCACCTTTACATGCGGGTTCTTGTTTTGTACCGTACTTGTTGGCGTGCGCTTCAAGCTGTAGCGTAAAAGGATCGCATTGGGCACAATACATAGAAATGGAGTGGCGAGATGAGCGTTAGTGCCCTTCAACACAATCAGCCGCATCGCGACGCATTCATGGTGTGCCAGGATAACTTGGCATTCATGCGATCGCTCGAAAGCGAATCGATACAACTGATCGTGACCTCACCGCCTTACAACATCGGCAAGGCCTATGAGGCACGCTCGCCGCTCGATGCCTACGTAAGTGCACAAGCTCAAGTGATCTCTGAGTGTGTCCGGCTGCTCCACCCCCGCGGCTCGCTCTGCTGGCAGATCGGAAACCACGTTCAAAGCGGCGAGATTTTTCCGCTCGATATTGTGCTCTATCCCATTTTCCGAAAGCACGGCCTCAAACTCCGCAATCGGATCGTATGGCACTTCGAGCACGGGCTGCATTGCTCAAAGCGGCTCTCAGGCCGATACGAGACGATCATGTGGTTCACCAAGAGCAACGACCACATTTTCAATTTGGACTCCATCCGCGTGCCCTCGAAATATCCCGGCAAAAAATATTTCAAGGGTCCAAAAGCCGGACAGTTCTCATGCAATCCGTTGGGCAAGAATCCCGGTGATGTCTGGATTTTTCCGAACGTGAAAAACAATCACGTGGAAAAGACAACCCATCCCTGTCAATTCCCTGTCGAATTGGTCGAACGACTTGTCTTGGCTCTCACCGAGCGCGCCGACGCGGTTTTCGATCCCTATATGGGCGTCGGCTCTGCGGTCATAGCCGCGGTGAAGCACGGACGTGTCGGATATGGCTGCGATATCGTGAAAGAGTATGTCGATATTGCGTGGCAGAGGATGGCAGCACTTCGAATTGGCAGTTTGCGGACGCGCCCGATGGATCGACCCGTATACGATCCGGCGAAACCTTATGGTGGACATAAGGGGTCGCACACTAAGAGCGAAGCAATTCCGCCACTCTTCCCGATTGTCGCGCGAGCAAGATGAAGATCGCGGCGTATTACTCGCACTTGAATGGTCTCGAATTTATCCTGGTTCATAAGCCCCAACTGTGGAAGGAAATTGAGGATGTAATTCGACAGACCAATGCCTCGGCCTGTCGCACCAAGGTTTCGAAGGAAGTGCGAACCAAAGGGAAGTTGTTGTATTCGCCGAAAGCGATGAATAAGGCGATCCGGCAAGGCTTCGAACAACACAAGTGGAGCGAACGACGCATCGCATACTGGGTCACTTCCGAGGCGAAGCTAATCCGCAAGACATTGTTTATGGACCCGCAGCAGCAAAAGGCCGAGATAGAGCAAGCAGAGCTTGAGGCATTTCCGTCGTACAACCAAACAGACTTTGTGAAGGATCGGGTCGCCGTCGAGGTCCAATTCGGAAAGTACGCCTTTGTGGCTTACGATCTCTTTGTTAAGCATCTGGCGTTTTTTGTTGGAGATGTCATTGACGTTGGGGTCGAAATATTGTCGATGAAGGAACTGCAACAGCAAATGTCATCCGGCGTCGGCTATTATGAGGGCGAGCTTTATAATCTCATTCGAGAGGGACGGGGCGTACCAGCCGTCCCACTGATTTTGGTTGGTGTGAAACCCTAATCCAATCCCACTCACCTCTCCCCCGGCGTGAGCGCGAACGCCTGCTCCACGTAGCGCAAGATCCGCTCGACGCAGGCCTCCATGGGTTCGGTGCTGGTGTCCACGATCAGCTCGGGATGCTCGGGCGGCTCATAGGGCGCGGTGATGCCGGTGAAGTCCGCGATCTCGCCCGCGCGCGCGCGGCGATAGAGGCCCTTGGGGTCGCGCCGCTCGCAGGTCGCGAGGTCCGCGTAGATGTAGACCTCGTGGAACGAGTCTTTTGCCGCCTCTCGCGCCCGCTCGCGGTCCGCGCGATAGGGTGAGATGAAGGCGGTGATGCAGAGCACCCCCGAGTCCGCGAAGAGTGCCGCCACTTCGCCGACGCGCCGGATGTTCTCCACCCGGTCCTGCGGCGTGAATCCCAGATTGGAGCTGAGGCCGCTTCGCATGTTGTCGCCGTCGAGCACGTAGACCGCATAGCCCTTGCGGAACAGCTGCTGCTCGACCGCCATGGCGAGCGTCGATTTGCCGGCACCCGAGAGGCCGGTGAACCAGAGCACGCCGCTTCGGTGGCCAATCCGCTTCGCCCGGCTCTCGCGCGTCACCTTGTGCGCGACCGGCGTCACGTTTTCGGATTTGATGGTCACGACGGGACGCTGGTTCTGGGGGATGGCGTGCACCGGGAATCTTGCCCCAACGACCACAACATCGAGAGCGGCGCGAGGCGATTTGCCGCCTCGCACGCGACGTAGATAAATTGCGCTTCAGGTTCGTCCAGCGTGTCCACCAGCTTCCCCGTTCAATGCCGCGGTTCGTGTGCTTCAATCATAGCGCGAGCGGATTGGCAAGGGAGCCGCAGATTGCCCGGCCCGTGGCGATCTGTTAGGAGAACGCGATGGCACAGCGCAGCGAAGCCATCGCCAGTCCCTCCCTCCGCGCGCCGCTCGCGGTAGGCGACATCGCGCCACCCTGCTCCCTTGCAACTCTGGATGGCCGTACGGTCGACATCCGCGGCGACGAGATAGCGGGCCATCCTCTGCTGCTGGCGTTCTGCCCGCGTTTCGATGCGGAGGCCGTGCGCGCGATGTTGAGCGCGCTCGCCGCCGCCGAGCCGCCGCTGCGGACCGCGGGCGCCTTGATCTATGTGATCACGACGGCGCCGCGCCGCGCGGTCGAGGAGCAGAAGCTAGCGCTGCCGATCCTGTTGGACCGCGACGGCGCCGTTTTTTCGGCGTTTGGGGCGGGGACGCGGGATCAGCCCACCGTCGTCGTGCTGCGGCAGAACTGCCACGTGGCGGCGATCGCCAAGGGTGGTCCGGCGCAACAAGTATCGGAAGCGTGCGAAGCGGTGCTGCGCGTGGTGGAGCAGCAGGCGCGCGCGCTATTGGTGCCGCATCCCCCGATACTGATGGTGCCGGAGGTGCTCAGCCCCGCCGATTGCCGGCGCCTCATTCAGATCTACGAGACGCGTGGCCAGACCTTCATCGAGCCTGGCCACGGCGACGATCACATGTCGACCGACTACAAAATGAGGATTCCCGAGTATGGCCGCGGCGATCGGATCGACCATTGGCTGGTAGAGCGTGGCACGATCTCCTTCATCGACGGCCGGCTTTCAAGCAGGTTGTTTCCTGAAATTCGCAAGGCGTTCCAATATTCGATCACGCAGCGCGAGCGGATGCGCATCGGCTGCTATACCGGAAGCCGCGGCGGCGAGCTGCACGGCCACCGCGACGACACCGAGCTCATCGTCACCCATCGGCGCTTCGCAATGTCACTCAACCTCAATACCGAGGAATACGAGGGCGGGGAGCTGCGCTTTCCCGAATACGGCAATCAGCTCTATTCGCCGGCAACTGGCGCCGCCATCGTGTTCTCGTGCTCCATGCTGCACGAAGCGCTCGAAGTCCGCTCGGGCCGCCGTTTCGTGCTGCTCGCGTTCCTGTTCGGCGATCGCTGAATCAGCGACCCCTCGCTCGAGCGTAGCAGCGGTGCTAGGCCGCTTCATCGACTGTTTACCATCTTGCGCTAGCGTCGATTGAATGGCTTTACGCCTCGAAAGTGACGTGGTGATGGCGGAACTTTTGGGACGAGCGGCGCACAACCCAGGATGCAAGAGCGGTAGATGAGCAGTCTCGATCTGCCGTCGAGAGCGGCCCGTCCGGGCGCGCCCCGCAGCACGCATTTCCGCTTCGACCACAAGGTCTTCGCGCTCAAGGGCGCGCGGTTCGCGCCGACCCGCGACACTCTCGAGGCGGCGTTGCATGTCATGCTGGGCGACCTGCAAGTCGCGATCACGTTGCCGGCGCTTCGGCAGGAATTCGACATCAAGGTCGATTCCACCGACGGCGAGTTGCTGCTCGTGGTCGAGCGCAGCCTGCGCTTCGTGAGGGAGATCAGACCCAACGACTCGATCCCGCGCGAGATCCTGGACGGCACCGCCTCCTGGTCGGTCGAAGAGCGCCACCGCATGATCGCCAAGGGACGGCTCAGCCTCCAGATCGCTTCCTGGCGCACGGGCGAAGAGATGATCGTGGTCGATCCCCTGTCGCTCGAGCAATTGGTCGAAGATCCGCTGACCCAACAGCGCGTCGACCAGGCGATGGACGAAATCGCGGAGAAGATAGGAATGGGCCGCGAGCGCAAGAGCGAGATTGTCGATCGCATCGACGAGCTTGCGCGCGAGCTTTCCTACATCGAGGCATTGCGCGAGCGGTACATGGCAGTGCGTGAGATCATGAGCAAGCTCGCGGAGCTGGTGCGCGCCTATCGCGGCGACCGCACCGTCACGCAGGAAATTTCCCGCGTTCGCACTTTGCTGTTGCGGCCGCTGGATGAATTCGAGAGCCTGTTCGCGCAATGCGACGCCATGACCGGCGAAATCGTATCGGTGCTCAAGAAATTCGAGGCACAGGTGGAGTTCGTGCGCGACGTGCGTGACGACTTGCACACCAAGCTCATGAACTGGGACGACCTGATCGAGGTGTGGAAGTCGATCGAGATCGCCAGGGGCGAGCGGGCCGAGAAGGCGATCAAGCAAATCTACCGCTTCGCCGCCCGCAATTACCCGCAGCACCAGGATTGGCGTTCGCGCTGAGGCCAAGCGGGTACTTCTCGTCACCCCCGGGGATGACGATCCGAAAGGCCGCGAGCAAGGCGTGCTCTTGCTCCCCAGTTCCCCTTGAGGGGAAGCCGCTCTAGAATGGCCGTGCGCATTTCATCCTTTTGGGAATCCCGGTGCCATGGCGATCAGAACACCCTATCTGCTCTTTCTGGGTGACGCGCCCGACGCGCTCGCCGCCAAGACCGCCGCGGGCGTCGCATATTGGCGCCCTGAGGCCTGCATCGGACAGCTCCGCCTTCCCGGCTGCAAGGCCGATCTCGGCTTGCCGGACATGAATATCGAGGCGGCCGCCAATGCCGGCGCCAAGACCGTGATCGTCGGCGTCGCCAATCGCGGCGGCGTCGTTGCCGAGAGCTGGGTTCCCCTGCTCACTCGCGCCTTGGAGCGCGGCCTCGACCTGGCCGCGGGCTTGCACCAGCGTCTGGCGGAGGTGCCCGCGCTCAAGGCCGCCGCCGAACGCCATGGCCGCGCAATCCACGACGTGCGCCATCCGACGCGCGAGTTCGAGGTGGCGAACGGCAAGGGGCGACCGGGCAAGCGGCTGCTTACGGTCGGTACCGACTGCTCGATCGGCAAGATGTTCACGGCGCTCGCGCTCGAACGTGAGCTGCGCCGGCGCGGCATGAAGGCCGATTTCCGCGCAACCGGGCAGACCGGAATATTGATCGCGGGCGACGGCGTCTCTATCGATGCCGTCGTCGCGGACTTCATCTCCGGAGCGGTCGAATGGCTTGCTCCCGCCAACGCTCCCGATCACTGGGATCTGATCGAGGGACAGGGCTCGCTGTTTCATGCCTCCTATGCGGGGGTAAGCCTCGGTCTGCTGCATGGGGCGCAGCCGACCGCGCTCGTCATGTGCCACGAGCCGACCCGGACGCACATGCGGGGCCTCCCCGGCTACAAGCTGCCGAGCCTGCAGGTTTGCATCGAGACCAATCTGCGCGCGGCGCGCCTCACCAGTCCCGATGTGACTTGCGTCGGCATCGCCATCAACACGTCGGCGCTCGACGCCTCGGCCGCCGACAGCCTGTTGAAGCAGACTGCGGATGCCTTCGGCTTGCCGTGCGTCGATCCTGTCCGCACCGGCGTCGGCGCAATCGCCGACCGGCTCTAGCGAGCGATGCGGCGTCTTGCTGTCAGACGGGAGTCCTGGCCGCTTGCCAAGGCCTTCGCGATCTCGCGCGGCAGCCGCACCAGCGCCGAGGTCGTGCTCGCCGAGATCACCGACGGAGCCCATCGCGGCCGCGGGGAGAGCGTTCCCTATGCGCGTTATGGCGAGACGGTCGAGGGTGTGCTCGCGGCGTTGGAGGCGATGGCGACCGCGGTGGCGGAGGGCATGGATCGGCATGAATTGCAGCGACGGATGCCGCCGGGGGCGGCGCGCAACGCGCTCGATGCCGCGCTCTGGGATCTCGAAGCGAAGCAGACCGGCAAGCCCGTGCACCGCCTTGCGGGGATCGAGCCGCCGGGGCCCTTGATCACCGCTTACACGCTGAGCCTCGACAGCCCCGAGGCGATGGGCCGGGCCGCCGCCGCGGAGGCGACACGGCCGCTCCTCAAAATCAAGCTGACCGGCGAGGGCGATCTTGACCGGGTTCGCGCGATTCGTGCCGCTGCGCCCAAGGCGCGCCTCATCGTGGATGCCAATGAGGGATGGACGCCCCAGCATTTCGATCGTTATGGAGCGGCGCTCAGGGAGCTTGGCGTGGCGCTGATCGAGCAGCCTTTGCCGGCGGGCCAGGATGGCGCGCTCGCCGATCGGCCGCACCCGGTCCCGGTCTGCGCCGATGAGAGTTGCCACACGCGCGACGACTTGGCGGGGCTCCGCGGCAAATACGAGTTCGTCAATATCAAGCTCGACAAAACCGGTGGCCTGACCGAAGCGCTGCTTCTCGCTCAGGCCGCGCGCGCGTCCGGTTTCGGCATCATGGTCGGCTGCATGATCGGAACGTCGCTCGCGATGGCGCCCGCCACTCTGGTGGCGCAGCAGGCCGAGTTCGTGGATCTGGATGCGCCGCTGCTGCTGGGGCGAGACCGCCAGCCGGGTTTGCGGTACGACGGCAGTACGCTCTTTCCGCCAAAGCCAAGCCTTTGGGGCTGAAGTCGGATTGGCGGAATTCGCTTGGTCGATTAGGTTCGACTATGCGCTGCGGCAAAATCACGCGCTTTTTGCGTGACCAATGTCACTTTCAGCGTGATTTTGCACTGCAAAATCAATGCCCCGCAAAAGGCCTGTAGCAAAAATACCACGGTGGGGCTATCCCGCCGAACCATCGGGTTTTTTCGCTTGATTTGAGGGCGACAGGACCCCATATTTTGCGGTGCGGCATGGACGTTGTCCTGCCGTACGTCTTCTAGGCGTTTCCTCCCTAAACTTGGGCCGTGTGCAAGCACGGCCCATTTTTTCTGCCTAGCCGCCGGGGATACCGCGGTGCAACACGCGGTCTCCCGGGAGAATGTCCGAGGGACCAATTTCCGACAGTCCCGCAAGCTCGGCGTAATACGGCGTGAAGTCGGGGCGCGTCGCTTCGAACAACTGATCAAAGCTGTCGATGACGAAATAAGTCTGTTGGTAGTCGTCGATCCGGTAGCGGGTGCGCATAACGCGCATCAAGCCGAAACCGATTCGATTGGGGCGGGGATCCTCGAGGCAGTAAACCGACTCCCCCTTGGAAGAGACGATGCCTGAGCCATAGATGCGCAGGCCCTCCGAGGTCGCGATCAATCCGAACTCCACCGTGTACCAATAAAGCCGCGCCAGGTGGTGCAGCGCGCCCAGATGTAATGCCTTGAGTCCGCCCTTGCCGTAAGCCTCCATGTAATCGGCAAAAACCGGGTTCATCAGCATCGGCACGTGGCCGAAAATGTCGTGAAAAACGTCGGGCTCCTGAAGGTAGTCGAGCTGGTCGCGGCGGCGAATAAAACAGGTGGATGGAAAGCGCCGGTGCGCGAGATGGTCGAAGAAGATGGCGTCGGGAACCAGACCCGGTACCGCGACGATCGACCATCGAGTCGCATTGTGCAGCACATCGTTCAGGCGCTGGAAATCCGGGATAGTATCGGCGGCGACGCCGAGGTCGCGCATCCCCGCCAGGAATTCGCGGCAAGCACGGTGCTCAAGCACCGCCTCCTGGCGGTGGAACAACAGGCGCCAGGTTTCATGCTCTTCTCCGGAGTAAGCCGACCAGTCTTGGGCGATTGTGAAGTCCGCGCGCGCTGATGGTGCGCGGTGTCGGTCCGGTGCCTCGGCACCGGCATAAGCGGTTGAAACCATGGCTTCGTTCCTCGGCGCCGGTATCGTCGCGCCTGGGTGGTTACTTTGGCGCTAACGCCGCCATTTCAAGGTTGGGCGTGGATATGGTGCTGGCGCTCAACCGGCGACGTCGAGTCGCCTTGGCCCAGTGCCCGTTGCATCAGGATGCCGTCGATCCAACGGCCCATCTTGAAGCCGATCGAGGGAAGCTTTCCCACCTGCGCGAAGCCGAGCGCGCGGTGAAGCCCGATCGAACCCAGATTCCCGCTGTCTCCGATCACGGCCACCATCTGCCGATATCCGAGCGCTGTTGCGCGCTCGATCAGTGCCGTCAGCAGTATTCGCCCGATGCCGCGACGGGCCGCGCCGGGTGCGACATAGATCGAATCCTCGATGCTGAAACGATAGGCTGAGCGCGTGCGGTACGGCGAGGCGTAGGCATAGCCGAGGATCGGACCAACCGAGCCCTCCGACGCCACGAGATAAGGGAGGCCCTTGGCGCAGATTTCCGTCCGTCGGCGCCGCAGCTCTTCAGTGCTTGGAGGCGTCTCCTCGAAGGAACCGAAGCCGTGTGTTACGTGATGGGCGTAAATTTCCGCGATTGTCGGTAGATCGTCATCGCGGCTGTCGCGCACCGTGATCGATACAGCTTCTTGATCCCTCATGCCGCCTTAAGGTGGGGCAGGCTCAATCCGCTCAGCGCCGCGAGCAAATCGTGCATATCTTGCGTGAGCTGGCGAAGGAACGGTTTGCGATCGATTGCCCGCTCATCCATGTAGAGCGCTCGGTTGATCTCGATCTGCAGAGCGTGGCCGCCGCTATTGGGCGCGCCATAGTGAGCGGTGGTGAAACCGCCGGCATAAGGCGTGTTGCGCGCCACGCGATAGCCCTTGGCGCCGAGGATGCGTTGCGCGGTCTCCACCACGAGCGGATGGCACGAGGTTCCGTGACAATCCCCGAGCACGACGTCGACTCCCTGGCGGCGGAAGTCGCGCTCGGCGGGACCTGCCGAAGAAGGCATCGAGTGGCAATCGATCAGCAGATAATAGCCCATGCGCTCGATCGTCGCCGCGAGAAGCTGGCGCAGTACTTTGTGATAGGGGCGGTAAAGCCGCTCGATGCGCGTCGCGGCCTCCGCGAAGCGGAGCTTGCGCGCGTAGATTTCCTCGCCCGTTGCGACCACGCGCGCGATCGTGCCGAGTCCAACTTGCACGCGCGGCGACCGGCTGTTGACGTAGTTCGGGAGCGCGTCTTCGAACATCTGGGGATCGAGCTCGAAGGGCTCTCGATTGGGGTCCAGGTAAGCGCGGGGAAAGCGAGCCTTGAGAAGCGGCGCGCCGACTGCCGCGGCGCCGCCGAAAATCTCATCGACGAAGCTGTCTTCCGATCGACGCAGCGTGAGCGGATCGAGACGCGATTCCGCAAGGAACGAGGCTGGATAATCGGTGCCGCTGTGCGGTGAGGCGCAGACCAGAGCCCCCTGAGGCTCTGCCGGTTCCGCCACCTCGACCGGCGGACGCACCGCCGCACTGGACGCGATCGACCCTTCCATGACAGTTGAATTTAAAGGGATCGACGCCAGCCTGTCACGCGGCGAGTTGGAGTCGTGCCCTTTTTTGCCCGATTTTTCGCTTTAATACTCTATTGGCGGGTCGCGGTGTAAGCATCCCGCTCGTTTCCGCTCACGGGGTACCATGGCGCGCATTCTGCTGGCCGAAGATGACGACAATCTTCGGCGCTTTCTGGTTCGTGGGTTGAGCCGGGCCGGGCACACCGTGCTTTCCGCCGGGGACGGCGAAGCTGCCTTTGCGCTCTTGCTTGATGCGCCGGTCGATCTCCTGGTTGCCGATGTGGTGATGCCGGGGCTCGACGGCATCGAACTCGCGCGACGCGCGAGTGCTCGCTGGCCGAACTTGCGGGTCATGTTCATCACCGGTTTCGCCGCGGTCGCCATGCGTCATCGCGACGTGAGTCGCCCGGCGGCGACGGTGGTGGCGAAGCCCTTTCACCTCCGCGACCTCGTGGGCGAAGTGGAGCGTATCCTTGAGGCATGAGCTAGGCGGTCGGCTTGCCTCGGCCGTCAATTTGAGCTACATGCCCGTTTTCTCGGCGCCGCCCGCCCGCATGGGCGCCGCCATTGTGGGCGCGTAGCTCAGCGGGAGAGCACTACGTTGACATCGTAGGGGTCACTGGTTCAATCCCAGTCGCGCCCACCATTCTTTCCAATGCGGCCTGTTCCGTTCGCGGGGCGGCGTGCCGAAAAATGACATAAGCAGCGGCCGCACTTCGCTCAGGAGAGTAGCGTCCGTAAGACTTGCGACTCGACGGCTTCGTCACGGCCCGATCGTTGCGCGCGCTCATGCATATCCTCTCGCGGCGTATCGCCTTCGCAACGAAGCGCCGCTCACATATTAGACTCATCGCCGAGAGGCTCGGTTAATGGTTTTTTCGTTGCCCTCATCGACAACCAAAGAGGATTTTACTGATAAGCCGGGCTTTCCGGCTTGACCTGAATGGCCTTCGCGCTGAGGGTTAGAACATGGCGAGCGAAGCGGAATATGGCGATGCTGCGCCGCTGAGCCGAGCCTCTGGCTTCGGCGCCCAATATCCGGTCGGCGATCGGTCGGCTGGAGTCGGTGGGCTTTGGCGCAATCTCTCTGCTCGTCTCGTCGCGATCCTCGCGCCGTTGATGCGGTCGGTTCTTCCAGCATCGTTCGGTGGTGTCGCGATGGCTGCGCCCGTAAAACCTGATCCTGCCGAGCGTACGCTTGCCGAAGAGCCATCGGAAATAGGGGAGAGTGGCGATAGCGGACCTCCGGAACCGCCGGAAAAGCCGAAAGCCGTCTTGCCCGAGGGCGTGGCGGTGCATCGGCACGGCAACGCCGAGTTGCTCGAGCAGTTGCTCAACGAGCCCGTGACGAACGTGCTGCAGCCCGGCGAAATCCTGTTCAAGGAAGGCGATCTCGGCTCGACCATGTACGTGGTCCGCAGCGGCGTGCTGCGCATTCGCAGCGGGAGCGTCGTCTACGAGGATGTGGCGGCGGGCGGCATCGTCGGCGAAATGGGCCTGGTGGAAAAGCACATGCCGCGCAGCGCTACGATCTACGCGCTTCAACCGGCGGAGTTGATCGAGATCGACGAGGCGCGCTTCGCGCAATTGGTGGAACGCAGGCCCAACTTCGCGATCACGGTGATGCGCGTCTTGTCGCGCCGGCTCCGCTACATGGACCGGCGCTACCACCTCGAGGGCGCGCCGTAAGCAGGTTGACTACGAGAGCATGCCGCGGCGCGCGAGGCTGCGCATCAAGGCCGCGCCGCCGAAGCGCCAAGGCGGGATTCGGTCACTGCGGTTGACGCGATTGATGAGAGCGCCCAGCTTCGGTGCCGCGATCGTCACGCGATCGCCGATCTTGTGGGTGAAACCCTCGCCCTTGGCGCCGCGATCCTCCGTGGGCGCGAACATGGTGCCGCAGTAGAGTGCCGCTCCGTCGGGATACTGGTGCGCCGTGCCGATCATCTGCGCCACGAGCTCGGCAGGATCGCGGCTGATCTCGCTCATCGAGCTTGCACCCTTCAACACGAAGCCGTCGTCGCCCTCGACCGTGAGGCTGACGGTGGTGCGACGCACGTCGTCGAGAGAGAATGTCGCGTCGAACAGGCGGATGAACGGGCCGAGCGCGGCCGAGCCGTTGTTGTCCTTCGACTTTCCGAGCAGGAGCGCGCTGCGTCCCTCGAAGTCGCGGAGGTTCACGTCGTTGCCGAGCGTCGCGCCGACGATAGCGCCGCGGCTGTTCACCACCAACACCACCTCGGGCTCCGGGTTGTTCCAGATCGATGCGGGATGGAGCCCGATTTCGGCGCCCGTGCCGACGGCCGAGAGTGGCTGCGCCTTGGTGAATATTTCCGCGTCGGGTCCGATCCCGACCTCCAGGTATTGCGACCAGAGGCCACGCGAGATCAGCGCCTGCTTCAGGCGTGCCGCGGCCTCGGAGCCTGGGCGGATGCTCGCGAGATCGGCGCCTATCTCGCGCGCGAGTGTCTGCCGCACGCGTTCGGCGGCGCTCGGGTCGCCCTTTGCCTGCTCCTCGATCACCCGTTCCAGCAGACTGCGCATGAAGGTGACGCCCGCAGCCTTGATTGCTTGCAGGTCGATCGGCGCGAGGAAATGGGGTAACCGGGGATCGCGCGGGCCTAGGGCGCTATTTTTGAGAATCTCGCGGATCGAGCCGAGGGGCTCGCGCACCCGCGCCTTCGCCATTGCCGCCGGATCGTTCGCTTCCATCAGTTCGGCAGAGGTCGGCACCGCCAAGGCGTGAACGCTCTCGCCGCGCAGGAGCGCCACGACCGGGCCTGCCTCCGCGCCTGGGACCCACACCCGCGCGATCAAGGTGCCGGCGGTTCCGTCCTGCGGCAGCGTCGTTTCAAGCTCCAGGCCCAAATCCATAACGGCACCTCTTTTTTTGTCAGCGCAACAACCGAGCGGCTGCTTTGTCGCGCAATTCCGGCGGGATCGGCGTCGAGCGGCGAGCATCGAGATCGAAATGCACGCCCGATTGCCGGAGCGTCGCGACACGCCGGCCGGTGCGCGCATCGATCAGGCGATGCAGCATGCGGATCGAGGAGCTGCCGAGCTGCATGAGACCGCTTTCGAGGCGCAGCGCGTCACCCGCCTTCGGCGCGGGCGGTTCGAGCCTGAGCTTGACCTCGAAGGTTGAAAAGCCGCGCCGTCCCGCACGCAGATAGTCGGGCGTCAAGCCCATGGCGGTGAGGAGCTGCATGCAGCCAAACGAGCTGCGATGGACGTAGCTTGCAAGCGCCAATGCGCCGTTCGCGTCGATCTCGCCGGCGCGTACCCGGTCCCGTCCGCTGACGATGAATCCATCGGCGGCGTCATCGGCAAATCCGGGCTCGTCCTTGGCGTTTTCCCAGGACCAGTCGCGATCGAGGAGACGCTCCTGTTCTGCCTCGCTCAGCGGCCGCACCGAAGACGGCAAGGCCAGACATTGCTCGACGGTGGTGCAGAGCGCGCCGGTTGCGGAGTTGAACAAGCGGTGGCCGAAGCGCAGCGAATTCGATGCCGCCTCCAGCACGCCGCTTTCGACGTGCAGAATATCGCCGCCGCGCAATTCGGCGGTGAAGCGAGCGTGATAGTCGAGCGTGATCCAGCTCTCGGGGACGGCAAGGCCGCGTTCGCGCGCCAACGCCTCGCGCAAGGTCTCGGAGGCGTCGGCGAAGCGATCGAAGTAGCAGGCGACGGTGAAATGCCCGAAAACATCGCATTCCCAGGCCTTCACCATGCTGCGATGCGTTTCGATGCCGCGGCTCATGCCGCGAATTCCAGAATTGCGCCGAGTGCGTCGGCGGAGGAGACCGTGACGCAATCCGCCGTGCGGCGCGGCGCAATCCCGCCCGATCGCAGGAGGCGCTCGAGGGCACCAAGGTCGCGCGTCTTCAACCGCAGGCCGGCAAGAGCCGGACGGGCTGCCTTGAGCAGGGGTTCACCGGGATAGCGCTCGGCCGCGAGCGCCGGTGTCAGGAACTCGAGGCGATGATCCCCGGCCCGAAGAATCTGCATTCCGCCTTCCCGGTCGAGCGGGATGTCGAGCAGCCGCGCGCAGGTGTTCGCGAGTTTTCCGTCTTCGTCGAACACCATGAGTGCGAGGATACCGGTGACGCCATTCGGGTGGCCGAGCGCGGAGGGGAGCCAAACCAGCTCGGGCGTCTCGTGTTGACAGAAGAACAACCGGGCGCCGTTGGTCGCCTTCGTATCGGCCTCGGTGGTGACGAAGCGTGCATCGCGCGTCGTGCCGTCGATTTGAACCGGCCGTCCGAAGGCGAGAGGCGGAGGCGGCGCAAATCCGGAGGCGGCAAGGCGCTCCCGCGTCGAGCGCGCGTCGGCGGTTCGGAAAGCAAGGCCGACGATTCCTTCGCGTTTGCTGAGGAATTCTTCGTAGAAGGGTCGCCGGCCCCGTTCCGGCGCCAGGCCCAGGAGCTCAAGGTAGTCGCGATTGCCGAACATCGCGCAGTTGTTGGAGGAGCCGAGGCCCGTGTGATGCCCGCGTGGCGTGAGCGCGAATCCGAGACGCGCAAATTGCGCCGCCGCGCGGTCGAGATCGCGGACCAGGATTACGCCGTGGTCGATACCGAGCCGGGATAGAGTCGCTGTCATGGACACTCCTGCAAATGTCGAAATAATGAAGCCCGCCCTTGGTGCGGCGCAAGACTTCGTATAGCCTGCCCGATACCCGATTTAATTGCGCGTGGGAAAACCGAGGACCCCGTTGAATGAGCGATCGCAGGGGCGACCTTGCACGAGTGACGCTCGCGATCATCGCCATTGTCGCGCTGATCGGCTCGTCGCTGCTGATCTTGAGTCCGTTTTTGCCCGCGGTGATCTGGGCCACCATGATCGTGGTCGCGACTTGGCCGCTCATGCGCCACGTGGAGCAATGGCTTTGGAACCGGCGTTCCCTTGCCGTATTGGTCATGACCGTGGCGATCCTGCTGATCTTCGTGGTGCCGTTCTGGGCCGCCGTCGGCATGATCGTCCGGAATTCTCCGCGGATCGTCGGTTGGGCCGAGTCGATCTCGACGATGGAAATTCCGCCGCCTCCGGCTTGGCTCGGCGAGATTCCGCTACTCGGCGCTCCCGCGGTCAGCTTTTGGCAGAAAATTGTCGATGCCGGCGTGCACGAGCTGCTGCAAATGGCGCAGCCCTACGCCGGATCGGCGACGCGCTGGTTCCTCGGCGCGATCGGCAGTCTCGGCTTGGTGCTGATGCAATTTTTGCTCACCGTTATCTTTTCGGCCGTCATGTATGCGCGCGGCGAGGCCGGTGCGGCGGCGGTACTTCGCTTCGGCCGCCGCCTCGCAGGGGTTCGGGGAGAGCAGACGGTAGAGCTGGCGGCGCACGCTATCCGCGGCGTGGCGCTGGGCGTGGTCGTAACGGCGCTCGTTCAGACCGCAGTGGCGGCCGCCGGCATGTTCATCGCGAACATTCCGTTCGCGCCCATCCTGAGCGCCCTCGTCTTCTTGCTCTGCATCGCGCAGATCGGGCCCGGGCTCGTCCTCGTTCCCGCGGTGATCTGGATGTACGCGACCAGCGATCCGCTGCTGGCCACCGTCCTTCTGGTTTTCAGCGTCGTCGCGATGACCCTCGACAACGTCCTGCGTCCGATACTGATTCGGAAGGGCGTGGACCTTCCATTCCTGCTGATCCTCGTGGGCGTCGTCGGGGGCTTGATCGCGTTTGGGTTGGTCGGCATCTTCATTGGACCGACGGTTCTCGCAGTTGCTTACACGCTGTTAGGGGAGTGGATTGCCGAGGCCCCGGAGCCGCCGGATTCCGGACGGTCGGTCGGGTAGCAACTAAACTGGTTTCGGAGGAAGCGTCATGGCCAGGTTCGTAATCGCGCCGCACATGCGGCTGCAGGAATGGGTTGCCGAGGAGAAGGGTTATTTCGCCGCCGAAGGCCTCGACTACGAATTCCGCGACGAACTGGTTTCCAAGGACGGCAAGCGGCATGACCTCGGCAACAAGGTCGGGGCCTATCAGACCATCGAGCGCGGGCGCAGCAGCGACGTGAGCTGTGCCTGTCACTGGACCGTGAACGTGGCGTCGTCGGTCGGCCACGGCAAGCTTTACGCCGATGCTTATTCCGTCGCGCCCTCCGGGATATTCGTGCCGCCGGAGTCGGCAATTCACGATCCCGGCGAGCTTGCGGGTGTGCCGATCTCCGTGGGCTTCCAGTCCGGCAGCCACTACTCCTCGATCCAGGCGCTGGAGCAGTACATGCCGCTCGAAAGCATCAAGCTGTCCTTCGCCGACGGCCTGCTGTTCAAGCGCATGGAGCTATTGATCGACCGCAAGGTTCCGGCGGTCGCGGTGTTCAGCGGGCCCTACTATTTTCTGGAGCAACTGGGCTTCCGTAAAATCATCGACACCACCTTCATGATCGCGGCGATGCTGACGGGGACGCCCGTTCCGGAGGATGTGCGGCGCTATTTCCGCGCGCTCCGGCGCGCGCAACGCGATATCGATCTGCGCCCGGACCGCTATACGCACTATTATAAAAAGGAATTTCCCCCGCGTTTCATCGATATGGTGGATACGCGGCGTTGGGGTCCAGGCGAGCGGCTGGTGTTCGAGCCCTACACCAAAGAGGTCTTCAGGGAGTCCTTCGAGTGGATCGCGTCGCACCGGATCTTCGCCTCCGGCGAGATGGGCGCGGGCAACTACGAGGACGCCGTTTGCTCGCTTCCCGCCGAGTAGCACCGAGAATTGGTGGGTGACCGGACAATCCGGTTGACCCACGATCCCGCCACTCCTACCGTCCTTGCGCGCTGCGGCTTGCGGCGCGCGATGCCTGGCCGGCGCAAATGCCGGGAGAACAGGGCTGCAGGGAGGATAGAATGCATCGAATCGCATCCGGGCTGCTCGGCGGTCTCGCGCTGGCGGCGCTGGCCGCATGGGCGCCGTCGGTCCACGCGGCCGACACCATCAAGATCGGCTTCATCGCGGAATTCTCCGGCGCCTTCGCCGACGCCTCGCGCGAGATGGACGACGGCATCAAGCTCTACATGAAGGAGCATGGCGACACGGTCGCCGGCAAGAAGATCGAGATCATCCGGCGCGACACCGGTGGTCCAAAGCCGGAGGAAGCGAAGCGCCTCGCGCAAGAGTTGATCGTGCGCGACAACGTCGATTTCCTCGTGGGCTTCGTGGTCACGCCGAACGCGCTTGCCGTTGCAGACGTGATCACCCAGGCGAAGAAGCCGACCGTGATCATGAACGCCGCGACCTCGATCATCACCGCCAAATCCCCGTATTTCGTGCGTGTCTCCTTCACCGTGCCGCAGGTGACGGCACCGTTGGCGGTCTGGGCCACGAAGAACGGCGTCAAGCAGGCCTACACCATGGTTTCGGATTACGGGCCCGGAATCGATGCCGAGACCTCCTTCAAGAATGCGTTTGAAGCGAATGGCGGCACGGTGGTGGGCAGTGTTCGCATGCCGCTCACCAGCCCGGAATTTTCCGCCTATGCCCAGAAGGTGAAGGACCTTAGTCCCCAGGCGATATTCGTGTTCGTGCCCTCGAATGACCAGCCGACGCAGCTCATGAAGACTTTCGCGGAGCGCGGTCTCACCACCTCCACCATCAAGATCATCGCGACCGGCGACGTGACCGAAGACGCGGTGCTGGAACAGGAGGGCGACGCGGCGTTGGGCCTCATCACCTCGCACCACTACTCCTATGCGCACGATTCCCAACTCAACAGGCAATTCGTCGCCGCTTTCACCAAGGAGTATGGCGCGCTTCGTCCGGATTTCCTGGCGGTCGGCGGTTATGACGGGATGGCCGCGATCTATGCCGTCATCGAGAAACTCAAGGGCGACGTCAGCGATCCGGAGAAGGTGATGGCGGCCTTCAAGGGCCTCAGGATCGAGAGCCCTCGCGGTCCGATCGTGATCGATCCTGAAACCCGCGACGTGATTCAGACCGTTTACATCCGCAAGGTCGAGCGGGTGGACGGCAAGCTCGTCAATGCGGAGTTCGACAAGATCGAGAACGTGAAAGATCCCGGAAAGTAACTCGGTCGCGCCTGAGGGCTGAACGGAGGAATGACGCACCTTCTCGGCGTGCTGTTCGACGGACTGGCGTACGGCATGCTGCTATTCGTGCTGTCGGTCGGGCTTTCCGTCACTATGGGGCTGATGGGGTTCGTGAATCTCGCGCACAGCGCGTTCGCGATGCTGGGCGGATACCTTTCGGTCACCTTGATGCAGCGCGCGGGCATGCCGTTCCTCGCGACACTGCCGATCGCCTTCGTGCTGGTGGGCGCGTTCAGTACGATCTTCGAGCGGACTCTCTATCGGCGGCTCTACCTCGCGGGCGAACTGGATCAGGTGTTGCTGACCATCGGCCTGGTGCTGATGACGGTCGCAAGCTGCGCCTATCTCTGGGGAACCCAGCAGCAGGAGGTCAATCTTCCGCCGTATCTCTTCGGCCGCTTCTCGCCCTTCGGCATCGACCTCGGATATTACCGGCTGTTCCTGATCGCCGTGGGCGCCGTGATCGCGGTCGCGCTGGTGTTCGGCCTCGAACGCACCCGTTTCGGTGCGCAGTTGCGCGCCGCCGTCGACAATCAGCGCATGGCGCGCGGACTCGGAATCGATGTGAACCGGGTGTTCGCGCTCACTTTCGCGATCGGCAGCGGGCTTGCCGGTCTCGGCGGTGCGCTCGCCATCAATATGGTCGGCCTCGACCCCAACTTCGCGACCAAGTACCTGGTCTATGTGCTGCTGGTGGTGTCGGTGGGCGGTCTCGGCTCGGTCGGCGGCACTTTTGCGGCTGCCGTGCTGCTCGGGATCAGTGACGTTGCCGGCAAGTATTATGTGCCGGAGGCAGGTGCCTTCATCATCTACGCGGTGATGGTGGCACTGCTGCTCTGGCGCCCGGCGGGACTGTTCGGGCGAAGGGTCTAGAGCGTGATCGTGCTCGCTGAAGGCTGTTGGATGAAATTGTCCTCAGAAGAAGAACCACCACGGAGCCATGGAGGGCACAGCGGCCGACGAGTTGTCACGGCAATGACGAAAATGAAAATCTTTGTTTCCTCTGCGTCTTCGGGGTCACACTTTGCCTGGACAGAGGTGTGATGAGCGCGCCGTCTCGTGCGATCATCGACCCGCGGCGCGCCATTGCGGAGCCGTTGCGCTGGCGTTGGTACGAGGCGGCGTTCTGGCTCGTGCTCCTGCTCCCCCCCTATCTGCTGCTTCCCACATACCTCGCGCTCGCGAGCCAGATCGCAATCACCGCGCTGTTCGCGCTTTCGCTCGATCTGATCCTCGGCTATGCCGGCGTGATCTCGCTGGGGCACGCGGCGTTCTTCGGCATCGGTGCCTATTTCGCGGCCATATTAGTGCAGCGTTGGGGCTGGCGCGAACCCTTCTCGGGCCTGCTGCTCTCGGGCGCAGTCGCGGCCGCCGCGGGGTACGTCGCGGCGCTCCTGATCGTCAGGGTGAGCCGGCTCGCACTCTTGATGGTGACCCTGGGGATGGGTGTGCTGCTTGGCGAGGCAGCCAATCAACTGGGATGGCTCACCGGCGGCAATGACGGCCTACACGAAATCGCGGTGCTACCGCTCTTCGGCCGCTTCGCTTTCGATCTTTATGGGCGCACGGCGTTTCTCTATGCATTCGCCGTGCTGCTTCTGCTGTTCCTGGCGGCGCGGCGGATCGTGCAATCGCCATTTGGACTGAGCCTCAGGGGCTTGCGCGAAAATGCGGCGCGCATGCCCGCGCTTGGCACGCCAAACCGGAGGCGTCTGCGTACCATCTACACGATCGCCGCCTTCTACGCGGGCGTCGCAGGCGCGCTGCTCACGCAAACGATTGGCTCGGTGGCGCTCGAATCGCTGGGGTTTCAGCGCTCGGCGGAAGTGCTGATCATGCTGGTACTGGGCGGCACGGGGCGGCTTTACGGCGGCATCGTCGGCTCGATCCTGTTCTTGGTGGCGCGCGATCAGCTCGCCGATATGAATCCGCAGTACTGGTTCTTCTGGATCGGCTTGCTGCTGATCTTGGTGGTGCTGTTCATCCCCGGCGGCATCGTCGGCGGCGTCGCAAAGCTATGGACGCGCATTGGGAGGGGGATTTGAGCCTTCCGGCGCTTAGGGCGGATAGCTTGATGAAGAATTACGGCTCGCTGCGCGTCGCCGATGCAGTGAGCTTCACATTGCCGGAAGGCGCGCGTTACGCGTTGATCGGACCCAACGGCGCGGGCAAGACCACGCTGATCAATCTGCTGACCGGCATCGTGCGGCCGGATCACGGGCGGGTCTATCTGGGCGGCGCCGAGATCACCGGGCTTGATCCCGACCGGCGAGTCAAGCGTGGCCTCGCGCGCACCTTCCAGATCAACGCGCTGTTTCCGGAACTGACCGCGCTCGAATCGGTGACCCTGGCGGTTGCCGAGCGCGTCGGGCTCGCCCCCAATTGGCGTCGAAAGCTCAGCGCGTGCGGCGAAGCAATCGACGAGGCGCACACGCTGCTGCGGAAGCTCAATCTCGCCGACGATTGCGATCGTCCGACCCGCGAGCTTTCCTATGGGCGCCAGCGTCTCCTGGAAATCGCGCTGGCGCTTGCGACCAGGCCCAAAGTGCTGTTGCTGGACGAGCCGGCGGCCGGCGTCCCGGCCGCGGAGAGCGCGGAGCTCTTCGAGGTGATCGCGGCGCTCCCCGGAGAGATCGCGGTGCTCTTCATCGAGCACGACATGCACCTGGTCTTCCGCTTCGCGAGCCGCATCGTCGTGATGGCGGGCGGCCGCATTCTGGCCGAAGGCCCGCCCGCGGAGATAGCCAGCGACCCCGAGGTGCGCGCGGTCTATCTCGGGGGCACTGAAATCCGTGGCTGACCCGCTCCTCTCGCTCGATCGCGTGAGCGCGGGCTACGGCCCCTCGGTGGTGCTGGAAGAGATATCGCTCGCGATCGATGAGGGTGGCAGCCTTGCGATCCTGGGCCGCAACGGCGTCGGCAAGACGAGCCTGCTGCTGACCATCATGGGCTTGACGCGGATGCATGCGGGCGCGGTGCGCTGGCGCGGCCACGATGTGGCGGCGCTTGCGGCACACCGTCGGGCGCTGCTGGGTATCGGCTGGGTGGCACAGGAGCGCGATATATTTCCTTCGCTCTCCGCCGAGGAAAACCTGGCGGTCAGTGCGCGGCCGGGGCGCTGGACCCTGCCGCGGGTCTACGAGTTGTTTCCGCGCCTCGCCGAGCGGCGACACCAGCGCGGCAACCGCCTTTCCGGCGGCGAGCAGCAGATGCTGGCGATTGCTCGCGCGATGATGACCAATCCGGCTCTTCTCCTTTTGGATGAGCCGCTCGAAGGCCTAGCGCCGGTGATCGTCGAGGAGCTGGCACGCGTGATCGCCCGCATGAAAGGGGAGGAGGGGATGGCGCTGATCTTGGTCGAACAGCACGCTCGCTTCGCGCTCGAGCTCACCGAGCACGCGCTGGTGCTGGAGCGCGGCCGGATTGCTCATGCGGGGCCGAGCGCGCATCTCATCCGAGATACGGCGGTTCTCGAACGTCTGCTCGGGCTTGCGATCATGGCCTCGCTCTGAATCCCCTGCGCGAGCCAAATCAAGACGCCTTCGCAAGCTTCTTTGGAGTGTGACTGCCGCCACTCGCCTGTGACACGATTTCTTAGAAGACGGCGTAAGCAGACGCTTAATTGGAGCGCTATGCTTGAAGCTATGCTTGAAATCTCCCAATAGTGTCTTGGCTTATAGGATGTTTGTCGCGAGGATCGTCAATAAAATCCGAATTGTTATTTGAATTGTCGCGAAACTTTACGTAAATCGCCCGAGCATAAATGACAGTGCGTTGATATGGTTAATATTCCTTAACCCGGCACGCTTCTTGCGTCTACAGAGGGCTTTGTTGCCGGTGCGCTGTCTACTGCCAACTCTATCCGCCTTTCGTGGAGGCGATAATGGCGAACATGGCGGCTATGGCTGTATTGGCCTCTCGTCCGCTCTTTCGAGCGGGGCTTTCCAGCTTGCTGCACGCGATGGGTTTCAATCCAGTCAAAGAGGCCGCCGATGCCAAGGAGCTACGGCGACAACTTGAGGACAATCGCAGCAGCCCCGAGATGCTGCTGATCGACCTATCGGATACGACCGATGAGATCGTCTCGGTGCGCGACGTGAGGGATTGGGCGCCCGTCTTCAAGATCGTGCTCCTCGCGCCCGATCTCGATCTCGCGCTCTTGTCCGAATACTTCGCCGCTGGCGCAAGTGGTTTTCTTCTCAAGAAGATTTCGGCGGATGCGTTGGAGGATTCGATTCGACTGGTGCGCGCGGGCGAGAAAGTATTTCCTTCCGAGCTGGCCACGATGATCCTCGCCATCGCCCCGTCGTCGCGCCTCCCAGCCAGGGGCGATGGGCTGGAGAAGCTTTCAAATCGGGAAATGGACATTCTCCGATGCCTGACGAACGGCCAGTCGAACAAGGCCATCGCCAATACGCTCAGCATTGCGGAATCAACCGTGAAGGTGCACGTCAAGCGCATTCTTCAGAAGATTCATGCTTCCAACCGAACGCAAGCGGCGCTTTGGGGCGCGGCGAGAGGGCTCTCGAATGAGTCCTCGCCGCAAGAAGTAGTCTGATCGACGAGACCAAGTCACTTCGTTACTGATTGCGATCGCCTCTTCCCGAGAGAAGTCGTTCTATTGCTGGGTGAAGTAAGTTTGATGCTGCAAGAAAAGCCGCGTTAATTTATGTTGGCCAAGAGAAAAATAAGTGGGGCGGGCAGTTCAAGCCTGATCAAGGGGATGATGATGCGATGCTATCTCGTCGCAAGTGGGCACATTCGCGCCGTAGAAGTGATTACAGCCGAAAGCGATACTGAAGCCGTCGAGAGAGCCTTCTCGATTTTCCGTCAGCAGGCCGAACACTTCGACGGCTTCGAACTGTGGGACCAAGCGCGCCTTGTCCACAGCTTCAAGCCGGACTACCGCGGGCCGCGTTGATCATGTTTGTGGCTCGCCTGTCGCAGAGATGCCAGGCCAGCAAATAAGCCGCCAAGGCGATGCGATACCGCCCCGCCAAGCTGACGCAGGGGAGACGCTTCGCGATATCATGTGGAGAACGCGCGGCGCTCAATGCTCCTCATAAGGAACAACCTGGACTGTTCTGTCGCAATAAAGAGGGGGGCCCCAGTTCCGGCCCCGAGTCGGGGAGGAAAGCCGCTCTTGCAACCTATAACGCCAGGACAGCCACGATGTTGGGGGCATCGATATGCTGCCTTGGGAGAATATCGCGATTGTCACGCTGCTCTTCGTCGCCGCTATCGCAATGGTCCTCATTGCCTTTGCCGCGTCGCGAGGGATTTGACCGGGCCGAAGAGGCGGCCGGATCGCCTGGACGCTTGCCGACTCAAATTTCAGGGCTTCGGGCAGCCTGTCACGCCTAAGACCACTTCAACTCGGCGGTATCGATCGGGAGCCTGCGGACCCGCTTTCCCGTCGCTGCGAAGATGGCGTTGCACAGCGCCGGAATGACCGGCGGCAGAGCCGGTTCGCCAAGGCCGGTCGGCGAATGATCGGTGATGCGGAAATGAACCTCCACGGGCGGCGCTTGATTGATTCGAAGTGGTCGCACGGCGTCGAAATTGCCTTCGACCACGCGCCCTCCCTTGATGGTGACGGCTTGACCAAGCGCCCCGCCGATCCCGTCGAGCGCCGCACCCTGCACCTGGTTCTCGGCGTTGCTGGGATTGATGATCTGGCTGCCCACGTCGCCGGCAACCCAAATCTTGTCCACCTTCACATCGCCCGCGGGGGACACCGTCGCCTGAAGCACCTCGGCGAAGTAACCGAGGTGACAAAAATGAAACGCCATGCCCTTTCCGCTTCCCTTTGGAAGCGAATGCCGGTCGGCCCAACCGGATTTTTCCGCCACCAAGTCGATCACGCCGCGCATCCGGGCGGTGTCGTAGTCGCGCTGAGGATTGCCGTCGGGTGTTGAGCTCCGCAACACCCGCGACGTGCCCAACAAAGCCCGATGAAATTCGAGCGGATCCTTACCGGCGGCGTGAGCAAGCTCGTCCAAGAACGACTGGAAGACGAAAGCAAGGGCATTATCGCCTGGCGCGCGCAGCGGGCCCGTCGGCACGCCCAGAGGTATGAGCGACATGCCGTAGTCGAGATTGTCGACGAGCTGTGCCGGGAATTCGCCGGCATCCATTCCCGCCGAAGCAGCAACCCGGTCGCCGGTTCCAAAGGTCACGAAATGATCGCTGAGCGCGATCAGCTTGCCGTCCTCATCGAGACCGCCCTTGAAGAAGTGGAAGCCCGCCGGTCTATAGAAATCGTGCTGGACGTCGTCCTGCCGACTCCACAGCAGCTTTACCGGCGCGCCGACGGTTTTCGCGATCCAGGCGGCCTCAACCATATAGTCGTTAAGCAGGCGCCGGCCGAAGCCGCCTCCGACCCGCGTCATATGGATCGTGACATCGCTCTCGGCCACGCCCAGGGTTGACGCCACGAGTTTCGCGCCGGGCCGGGGGTTCTGCGTCGGCGCCCAAATTTCTACTTTTCCGTCTCGGACAAGGGCCGTGCAATTTTGCGGCTCGAGATCGAGATGAGGCAGGAACGGATAAGAATAGGCCGCCTCGACCACGTGAGCGGCACGCGCGAATGCGGCGTTTGCGTCACCGTCGCGGCGCAACGACTGAGCCGGGATCTGTTTAGACAGTCGTTGTGCTGTACTGACGAAGCCGGTACTGCTCTGCGCGTTGGTCGTACCCTCGTTCCATGTGACCTGAAGCTTGTCGCGCGCCGCGTTTGCCGCCCACCAATTATCCGCGACGATGGCGACACCGCTGACCAAGCCCTGCGGACTATCGCCGCCCGCCACCACAAAAGCGTGGCGCACCCCCGACAAGGATTTGATCGCGTCGACGTTCGCGCTCGCCACCTTGCCGCCGAACACCGGGCATTTCTGGAACACGGCGTAGAGCATGCCGGGAACGGTGACATCGATTCCGAACAGCGGCTTTCCAGTCACGACGAGCCGGTTGTCGACGCCCGGCAGCGGCTGCCCGATGATCTTGAAGTCCTTCGGGTCCTTAAGCCGAACCGCGGCGAGATCGGGCGCCGGCAGGGTGGCCGCGGTATTGACCAACGCCCCATAGCCGACCTGGCGACCGCTCGCAGAGTGGTACACGACCCCGGAGGCGGCGCTGCATTCGTCGGCCGCGACCCCCCAGATTCGAGCCGCCGCCGCCACCAGCATCTGTCGCCCGGCGGCTCCAACGCGGCGCAGCGGATCCCAGTTGTGCGGGGTCGCCGTGCTCCCGCCGGCCACCTGTTCGCCGTATTTGCCAGGATCGAAATCGGCCTGCTGGGTGCGAACATCCTTCCAGTCGACGTCGAGTTCTTCGGCGATCAGCATCGGCAGCATGGTCTTGACGCCCTGGCCGATCTCCGGGTTCTTCGCGGCGATCGTTACGACGCCGTCCGGGGCGATCGAGATAAAGGCGTTGAGAACTTCCGTCCCCTGCGCGGAAGAACCCGCTGCTGCGGCACGCGCGAAACCCGGCAGAACCGCGTGCAGGATCAGGCCACCGCCTGCGGCCAGACTTGCCTTGAGAAACATGCGGCGAGAGGTGCCAAGACGATCGGCATTCCTTGTGGGTTCGGCGCGCGTGCGACCGGCGAGGGCAGTCATGGCGCCCTCGCATCGGCAGTACTCAGACCCGCCGCTTTCTTGATGGCTGCGCGAATGCGCGAATAGGTGCAACAGCGGCATACATTCCCAGCCATCGCCCGGTCGATGTCCTGATCTGTCGGACGCGGCGTCTTCGTCAAGAGCGCAGTCGCCGACATGATCTGTCCCGCCTGGCAATAGCCGCATTGCACCACATCCACATCGAGCCAGGCGTTTTGAACGCGCGTGCCAAGCGGCGTCGCGCCAATTCCCTCGATGGTCGTGACTTTCGCGGCGCCGACGCTTGAGATTGGGATGAGGCAGGAGCGCACGGGCTGGCCGTCGAGGTGCACGGTGCAGGCCCCGCACGCACCGATGCCGCAGCCGTACTTGCTGCCCTTCAGGTCCAGCAAGTCGCGCAGTACCCACAGAAGCGGCATGTCGCCGTCGGCCTCAACCGTAAACTTCGCGCTATTCACTTCGATCGAGAAAGCCATCGTGCATCTCTTCCTTGTGTCCGACAGGCCGTCAAATAGCCGGACATTACAAAAATTTCACAGTGAGCACCCTGATGAGCATCCTGGGTCTCAAAGTAAAAATTAGCGTGCCTGCCCCCACGTCAATGCTTTCCGCGCATAGTGGGACTGCAGTGGCTCGCACCCTCGCGCGCGACGGGCCTTGGGTTCTCATTGCCCGCGCGACGCTTTCCGGTCCCCGATCACGCCAAGGGCCGACCCACGAGCGCGTTCAATTCTTAGAGAGCTGCCGCAGAATCCTGTCTTCCTGGAGCCCGCATTTGCCTCAACTTTGTCCCGCGACGCGCTGCTCGACCGAGAGTTCCGGACGGTGGTTGAGGGTCTGGAACACCACGCAATACCGCTCGGTGAGCTTGAGCAGCGTCGCGAGCTGCTCTGCGCTGGCGCCGGTCTTGAGATCGAAACGGAGCCGGATCGCGCGGAAACCCACCGGCGCGTCCTTGGCAACGCCGAGCGTGCCGCGGAAGTCCAGATCGCCCTCGGCGCTAACCGTGCCGCTCTCGATCGGGATATCGAGCGCGGTCGCGACGGCCTTGAGCGTCACCCCCGCGCAGGCCACGAGCGCTTCGAGCAGCATGTCGCCGGAGCAGGCGGCAATTCCGTCGCCGCCGGTCGCGGGATGCAGACCTGCTTCCACGATGGTGCGTCCGGTCTCGACCTTGCAAGTGAGGTTCTCGCCGCCGAGTTCACCCTTGGCCTTAAGCGTGATCACCGCGGCCTGCGGCGCGTCGCGGTAACGTTGCTTTAGCGGCGCCTGAAGCGCGCGAAGATCGTCGGCTCGCATGGGCTGGCTCCGGTTGGGTGAGGAGGGTCCTCCAGACTTATAATGCCCCGCAAATAGTCTGTTAACCCTCCTCTGCCCGACGTTTCGGTCGGCAGCGAAGAAACTTGAACTGCGCGTCAGCCGCTGACGGCGGCACAACTTCGGGTTGCCATTCTCGCCGTCTTGGAGGCGCTGGTACGCCGTCGGCCCTGGCATAGATCGATATCGAATGTTCGCGACCGAAGCGCGCTGGCGGTCTGTCGCGTCACACAATCCCAGCCGTTGCCGCCCGCGATTCGGCTGCCCTCTGAGGAGGGAGAAACGCCGATGATGTACCGTTTCGGACGGGAGATCGCAGGCGTCTTTCACGACGCCAGCGGCTTCGAAGCCGCTATTGACGACCTGTTGCTTGCGGGATTTGACCGCTCGCTAGTGAGCTTGATGGCGGACGAGGCCACGGTTGAACGGGCTCTGGGCCATATTTTCGCCAGCAGTGGCGCCGTCGTGGATGATCCAGCGGTTCCCCGCATACCCTTCATAGGCATGCGCTCGCGTGGCACCCTGCGCGCCATGGCGATATCGACCTTGGGCAGCGCGGGTATTTGTGCCATCGCCGGCGGAGTTGCCGCGAGCGGGGGGACGGTTGCATTGGCTCTTGCTTTGGGTGCCGCAGTCGGCGGTGCGAGCGGCGCCGTTGCTGTGGCGCTTGGCAGGATCATGCAGCGGCGATACGCGCGGTCTTTGCTGTGGCAGTTGGAACGTGGCGGGATCCTGCTTTGGGTGGCGACGCCGACCTTGGAGCAGGAGCAAGCCGCCGCGGCGATCATCCGGCGGCACGGGGCTGATCATGTCCATGCCCATGAGTTGCCGGTGGTAGAGGCCTCTCGCCATGGTGGTGTTTCAGAGCGCCTTGCCTGGATCAACAAGCCGCTTGTTGCGCCAAGGGCCTCGGCTGGAGGGCTGTCGAGAGCAGAACGCAGCACTACCGTGCATTGAACGCAGGGGCGGCGACCTTGTGCTGTGGGGGTCGCTGCTCCAAATTAAAATCGATTTAAGGCGCGTACGCTTGAATGAGCCTGCGCAGCGGAGTGTGTCATGGGACGTCATGGGCTCCAGTGGTTGAGCGGTGCCGGTGGCCGAGGCCTACTCGACTGGGTTTGGCTCGCGGCCGGGTTCACCTTGCTGGCCGGCTTGGTGATGCGCCTCTCCAGCGGTTTGGTCGGAACACCCGAATTCCGCTTTGCTGGGATGGCCGTGCTCGCCCTGGGCATCTTGCTGGCGGTCCTCGGTTGGGTCGGTGAGAAGGTGGCTCACGATGCGGAGCACCGCTGAGCCAATCGGGCGCGGTTGACAGGGGCCAACGCACCGCCCTATGGTCGCGCGCTCCGGCGCGGTACCCCCGCCTCGCTTTCCGTCTTAGGTGGCCTCATGAAGATCGCAAACTCACTCAAGTCGCTGAAAAAGCGCGATAAGAACTGCCGCATCGTGCGGCGGAAGGGCCGCGTCTACGTCATCAACAAGAGCAACCCGCGCTACAAGGCGCGCCAGGGTTAAGCGCCCTTCCTTTAAGGCGTCAATGGACCGCGCCCTCTGGCGCGGTTTTTTGGTTGGGGCAATGAGACCAGTTCTGCCCAGGGCATTTTCGACCGAGGCTTGCCCTTGCAAAATCGAGGGTGGTACCGCTTCGAGCTAGAAAATGCGACAAATCAACGAATAGACAGCAGGTTCTGCCTCTGTCCGGCTGGAACCTGCTAGATATCGGGCGAGAAGGGAGCCAGCCTATGCGCATGCCGGAGCCGGATGCCGGGGTGATTGCGCGGCGCGCCGAGATTGCGGCGGCACTCAATCGCATTGTCCCCGGCGAAGGCGTGATTCTCGACGAAGATGAGCGGCGCGCCTACGAGAGCGACGGCCTTACGGCCTATCGACAATCGCCGCTGCTGGTGGTGCTTCCTTCGACCACCGAGCAGGTGGCGGCTGTGCTGCGCTACTGTCGCGATAACCGGATCAAGGTGGTGCCGCGCGGCGCCGGCACCTCGCTTTCAGGAGGCGCGCTGCCGCTTGCCGACGGCATCATCCTCGGCATGGGCAAGTTCAACCGCATCAAAGAGATCGACTACGCCAACCGCTGCGTGGTGACCGAGCCCGGCGTCACCAATCTCGCGATCACGCTCGCCGTTCAGCATGCGGGCTTTTATTACGCCCCGGACCCTTCGAGCCAGATCGCATGCACCATCGGCGGCAACATCGCCGAAAATTCGGGCGGCGTACACTGCCTCAAATACGGCCTCACCACCAACAACGTGCTGGGGCTCGAGATGGTGACGATCGACGGCGAGATCGTGCGCCTCGGCGGCAAGCATCTGGACGCCGCCGGCTACGACTTGCTGGGTATCATGGTGGGATCGGAAGGCCTCCTGGGCGTCGTCACCGAGGTGACGGTGCGGATACTGCCCAAGCCCACCACGGCGCGCGCGCTGCTGATCGGATTTCCCAGCAACGAGAGCGCGGGGAGCTGCGTTGCCGCCATCATTGCCGCGGGCATCATTCCCGGCGGCATGGAGATGATGGACCGGCCGGCGATCCACGCCGCGGAAGACTTCGTCCATGCGGGATATCCGCGCGACGTGGAGGCGCTGCTGATCGTCGAGCTGGACGGTCCCGCCGCCGAGGTCGATCACCTGATTGGCCGCGTCGAGGCGATCGCGCGCCAGAACCGGGCGATGTCGTGCCGCATCAGCCAGAACGAGCAGGAGCGCCTGGTCTTCTGGGCCGGACGCAAGGCGGCTTTTCCCGCGGTCGGCCGCATCTCGCCCGATTACTATTGCGTCGACGGGACCATTCCCCGCAAACGCCTCTCGGACGTGCTGATGGGAATGGCCGAGCTGAGCCGCAAGCACGGCCTCCGCGTCGCCAATGTCTTCCATGCCGGCGACGGCAACCTGCACCCGCTCATACTCTACGATGCAAATCAGCCTGGCGAGCTTGAGCGTGCCGAGGCACTGGGCTCCGACATCTTGCGGCTCTGCGTCGAAGTGGGAGGCGTCCTTACAGGCGAGCACGGGGTCGGCGTCGAGAAGCGCGATCTCATGGACACGATGTTCACGCCAGTCGATCTCGATCAGCAGATGCGGCTCAAATGCGCCTTTGACCCAGAGGGCCTGCTCAATCCCGGCAAGGTCTTCCCGAAGCTGCATCGCTGCGCCGAACTGGGCCGCGTACATGTGCACCGGGGCCAAATGGCCTTTCCCGACATCCCGCGCTTCTGATCGTGACGCGTTTCCGCCCGCAGGACGAAGGCGAATTGGTGAAGCTGGTCGCCTGGGCGGCCGGCGAGGGGGAGGCTTTGGAGGTGCTGGCTCGGAGTACGAAACGCGCACTCGGCCGCCCGGTCGAGGCGCCGCATGTGCTCGACGTTGCCGCCTTTTCCGGCGTCCGCTCCTATGAGCCCGAGGAGCTGGTGCTCACCGCGGGGGCGGCGACGCCGATGGCGGAGATCGCGCGGGTGCTGGAGAGCGCACAGCAGATGCTGGCCTTCGAGCCCGGCGATTGGGGGCCGCTGCTCGGTGCCGACGGGGGCCGGCAGACCCTGAGCGGGGTGCTCGCCGCCAATCTCGCGGGACCGCGCCGGATCAAGTACGGCGCCGCACGGGATCATTTGCTCGGCTTTCACGCCGTGAGTGGGCGCGGCGAAGCCTTCAAGGCGGGTGGGCGCGTGGTCAAGAACGTCACGGGCTATGACCTTTCGAAATTGATGGCGGGTTCCTTCGGCACGCTCGCGGTGCTGACCGAGGTGACGGTCAAGGTGCTGCCGCGGCCGGAAGAGACACGGACGCTGCTGCTCGCGGGTCTCGGCGCGGAACCGGCGGTCGCGGCGATGACGCAGGCGCTCCAGAGTCCCCACGAGGTGAGCGGCGCCGCGCACATTCCATCCGATGGTTCGGGTGCGAGATCGACGACCTTGCTGCGGGTCGAGGGCCATAAGCCCTCGGTCGAAGCGCGCTCGGAAGCATTGCGTCGCGAGCTCGGCGAATTTGCGTCGGTTGAATTCCTGGATGGAGCTGCGGCGCTCACCCCGTGGCGCTCGCTGGCTGATCTCGACTTCTTCGCGGGCGATCAATCGCGCGTAGTGTGGCGTCTTTCGGTGGCGCCCCAGGCCGGGCCGGGCATTGCTGCGGAAATCGCGCGCGGGCTTGACGCCAAATGCGTATTCGACTGGGGCGGGGGCCTCGTCTGGCTCGGCGTTGCAAGTGCCGGCGATGGCGGCGCCGCGACAGTGCGCGCGGCGATTGCTGCGCGCGGCGGTCATGCGACGCTCATCCGTGCTCCGGCGGCGCTAAGGATGGAGGTGCCGGTGTTCGAGCCGCTGCCGGCTGCGCTGCAGGACTTGACCCGGCGGATCAAGGACGGCTTCGATCCCCGCCGCATCCTCAATCCCGGCCGGATGTATCGGGCTCTCTGAGTTGCACGATATCCCATGCAGACCCAGTTTTCCCTGACGCAGCTCGCAAATCCGGATATTGCCGAGGCCGACAAGATTCTGCGCGCCTGTGTCCATTGCGGCTTCTGTACCGCCACTTGTCCCACATATGTGCTGCTGGGCGACGAGTTGGACGGCCCGCGCGGACGCATCTACCTGATCAAGGAGATGCTGGAGCGCGACCGCCCTGCGACGGCCAAGGTTGCCCGTCATATTGACCGCTGCCTTTCCTGCCTTGCTTGCATGACCACCTGCCCATCGGGCGTGCACTACATGCACCTCGTGGATCAAGGCCGGCATCGTGTCGAGGAAACCTATCGCCGACCGCTCTCCGAGCGTGCTCTGCGTTCTCTCTTGGCGCTGATCCTGCCGCGGCCGCTCTTGTCCAGGATCGCATTGTTGTTGGCACAATTGGCGCGGCCGTTCGCGCCGCTGTTGCCGCCGCGATGGCGTGCAATGCTGCGCTTGGCTCCCCGGAGCCTACCTGGTCCTTCTCCGGTCGATCGCCCCCAGGTGTTTCCGGCACAGGGTCAGCGCAAACTGCGCGTGGCGCTGTTGAACGGCTGTGTTCAGCGAGTGATCGCGCCCGAGATCAATGAGGCGACGGTTCGGCTCCTGACCCGGCTCGGCGCCGAAGTGGTGGTTGTGGATCGCGTGGGATGCTGCGGCGCGCTCGAGCACCATCTCGGCCGGCGCGCACTCGATCCGGTCCGGCGCAATGTCGAGGCCTGGTGCGCGGAGGCCGATCGCGGCGGTCTCGACGCGATCGTCATCAATGCCTCGGGCTGCGGCACCATGGTCAAGGATTATGGATTCCTGCTGCGCAACGATCCCGCCTATGCCGTCCGAGCCGCCCGAGTCGCGGCGCTGGCGAAGGACGTGAGCGAGGTGGTGCAGGAGCTGGGATTGGGGGCCTCCGTCCTGCCAAAGCGCCAGCGGGTCGCCTATCATTCCGCCTGCTCGCTGCAACATGGCCAGCAAATTCACGCAGGACCGAAGGCGCTCCTGACCGAGGCGGGCTTCGAGGTGGCTGAGGTACCAGAGGGCCATCTCTGCTGCGGTTCCGCCGGCAGCTACAACATGCTTCAACCCGAAATCGCCGGCCAACTGAAGGCGCGCAAGCTCGGCCGCATCGCGAGCCTCACGCCCGAAATCGTCGCCGCCGGCAATATCGGCTGCATCACCCAGCTCAGCGACGGTGCCGGCGTACCCGTGGTGCACACGGTCGAGCTGTTGGACTGGGCGACCGGCGGCCCGATACCCCGTGCGCTTTATCGACGCGCTGTCGACCCGAAGCTTAAAGGAGATGTGGAGGTAGCGAGGGGATGAGGGGGGCTCGGCGCATTTTGCGAATGCCTTGAAGTACCTTGTGCCGTCAGCAAGGGTCAGATTTACCGCGAAGATGCGGAGGTTACGAGGCAGCTTGAACCTTCGCGTTCTTAGCTCCCTCGCGGTGAATTTTAAAATTCCGCGTCTCGATCTCCCCGATCAACTCCCCATCTCATGTCCTTGAGCGCCTGCGATTTCGGTCGCAGCTTCATCGATGGCGCTGAACCAACCGCGGCAGGATGAATGAGGCCGTCAGGGCCGCGGCGCCGATGAGCGTCGGGAGTAGCCAGTCGGTGCGGCCCGTGAGCGCGCTTTCGCCGGCGGCGCCCAGCTCCGTCGCGGCGATCGTCATGGGCAGTTGTCCCAGAAACGAGCCCAGCGCGTAGCTGCCGATCCCCAATCGCGTGAGTCCCAGCGCGTAGTTCGCGAGACTGTGCGGCACCACGGGGATGAGCCGAAGCGCCGCCACCGAACGCCAACCGCCGCGCTCTGCGCGCAGCAGAACCGGCCCGAGCCGCGGCGTGCTCTCGAGATCGATCAGTCCGCTGTTGACGTAGCGGGCGAGCAGAAATCCCGCGAGGGCGCCGATGACGCTGCCGAGCGCCGCCCAGAACGTCCCCCACCAGGCCCCGAACAGCGCGCCGGCCGCGACGCCAAGCAAGGTGCGCGGAAAGAAGATCAGGCTCGCAACGACGTGCACCGCGACAAAAACCAAGGGAGCCGCAGGGTATTGTCCGATCGTCGCGGCGACGGCCGCGGGATCGTACATCTCGCGGTGCGTTGCGAGCGCGACGATCCCGAGGACGATCGCGAGCAACGCGACGACGCGGCCGGCCTGGCGCAGGATCGGAAGCGGCAGGCGCACGGGCTCAGGGGTCATCGCCCACCAGCTCGGGATTTTTGGCGCGGCGCAGCAGCCACAGGACGCCGAAGAGATCGACAATCCCGACCAGCGCGCGATCGATCACACCGTAATGGGAGCGGCCGTGCTGACGCGGGCGATGGTTGACGGGAACCGAAATCACCTTGCCGCCGGCGCGCTGAACCAACGCCGGGAGAAAGCGGTGCATGTGGTCGAAGGCCGGCAGCTCGAGAAACAATTCTCGCGGGAACAGCTTCAGGCCACAGCCGGTATCCGGGGTACCGTCGTGCAGCAGTGCCCGGCGAACCGCATTGGCGATGCTCGATGCCCAGCGCTTGATCCAATTGTCGCGCCGCCGTCGGCGCTCGCCGATCACGAGCAGAGGGGGAGCGGCGTGGCGTCGTGTTTTGATCCAGAGCGAGGGTATGTCGGCCGGGTCGTTCTGGCCGTCGCCGTCGAGGGTCGCGATCCAAGGCGCGCGCGCCGCCTTGACGCCGCTCAGGATCGCCATGCTTTGGCCGCAGCTCCTGCGATGACGGATCGCGCGCAACCGAGGGAAATCGCGCCGGAGGCGAGCGAGTTCCGCCGCCGTCTCGTCGCTGCTGCCGTCATCCACATAGATGATCTCATAGTCGAAATGCTCGTCGAGCGCGGCGCGAATTTCGGCCACTAGAGGCGCCACGTTGGGCGCTTCGTTGCGCACGGGTATCACCACGGAAAGGTCCATCGGCTTGCCGCATCTATCGCTACAGCCCTGCTCGCGCGAGCAGCCGGTTTAGCATGATTTGGCGCGGGCGACCAAACGATAGGCATTTTCCGGGGATCGCCGAGATCGGTCTTGCGCGATGCCCCCCGCTTCTGCAACAGATCGATACCGCAATAATCGACGGGGGAGGCACGGATGGATCTCAATCTCAGGGGCCGCAAGGCCTTGGTGACCGGCGCGTCCAAGGGGATCGGCTACGCGACCGCGCGGCTCCTGGCGCAAGAGGGATGCGACGTGATCCTGGTTTCGCGCACCGCGGCCGATCTCGAAGCGGCGCGAGGCCGCATCCTCGCGGAGTCGAACGTCTCGGTTGAGATCGAACCGTGCGACTTGAGCGACAGCAAGAACGTGCTTGCTCTCGCCCGGCGCCATCCCGCGCTCGACATCGTGGTCAACAACGCCGGCGCCATTCCCGGCGGTACGGTCGAAGAAGTGGACGAGGCGCGCTGGCGCGCCGCGTGGGACCTCAAGGTCTTCGGTTATATCAACATGACGCGGGAATATTTCCGCCAGATGCGTGCGCGCGGCAAGGGCGTGATCGTCAACATCATCGGCGGTGCGGGCGAACGCATGAACGCCGCCTACATTGCAGGCTCCGCCGGGAACGCTTCGCTGATGGCCTTCACCAGGGCCTTGGGCGCGGTCAGCCCCGACACCGGCGTCCGCGTGGTGGGCATAAATCCAGGTCCGGTCGCGACCGATCGCCTTGTCACTTTGATGAGCAAGGTGGCGCAGGACAAATTCGGCGATCCCGAACGCTGGCGCGAGCTCACCAAGACCATGCCCTTCGGTCGCGCCGCCACCCCGGAGGAGATCGCGGCGATGGCTGCGTTCCTCGCCTCGGATCTCTCCGCTTACACAACCGGCACCATCGTCACGATCGACGGTGGCATCGCCAATCGCTCGGCTTGAGGAGGTCATCATGCCGCACCTGACTGCCGATGACGGCATCCGGCTCTACTACGAAGAGGTCGGATCCGGTTTGCCCGTGGTTTTCGTGCATGAATTCGCGGGCGACCACCGAAGCTGGGAACCGCAGATGCGCCATTTCGCCCGGCGCTATCGGGCGATTGCATTCAATGCGCGGGGCTATCCGCCATCTGATGTGCCGGCCGAGCCAGAGCGTTATTCCCAGGATCGCGCCCGAGATGACATCCGCGCCGTGCTCGACGCGCTCAAGATCGAGAAGGCGCACGTCGTCGGTCTTTCCATGGGCGGCTTCGCGACGCTGCATTTCGGGATGCGCTATCCCGACCGCGCGTATTCGATCGTCGTGGGCGGTTGCGGCTACGGTGCCGAGCCCGGCAAGCGCGAGCAGTTCCAGCGCGAGACCGAGCAAACCGCGGCCAACCTAAGGGAGAAGGGCATGGCGGAGATCGCGCCCGCCTACGCCACCGGCCCGACGCGGGTGCAGTACCAGAACAAGGACCCGCGGGGGTTCGCCGAGTTCGCACGTCAGCTTGCGGAGCATTCGACGACGGGGTCGATGCTCACGCAGCTCGGCGTCCAGCGTAAGCGGCCGTCGCTCTACGACCTCTCCGAACCGCTGGCACGAATGACGCTGCCGACACTCATCATCACCGGCGATGAGGACTGGCCCTGCCTGGAGCCGGGCCTCTATTTGAAGCGAACCATCCCCTCCGCGGGGCTGGTGGTATTGCCCAACACAGGTCATACCATCAACATCGAAGAACCGGGCCTCTTCAACCAGCTCGTCGACGATTTCCTGCACCAGGTGGAGACCGGTCGCTGGCCGCAGCGTGACCCGCGCGCAATGGCATCGACAATCTTGGGCCTGCGCTAACCGCAGGCCCGATGACCGCTATTGATGAGGAGTCCGCTCAGCCCAGTTTCGGCTCGGTGGTGACCACGCTGTTGCGCGTCTTCATGTGATCCCACCAGGCGCGAAGCTTGCTACGGGGCTGCAGCATCTTTTGCCCCTCCGGCGTCGCCGCGAAGTAGTGATATATCGGCACCAGGAAGAGGTCGGCGAGCGAAATCTTGTCGCCCGCGAGGAACTTGCTGTTGCCCATCAACCGCTCGATCTCCTTGAGGCAGATCTCGGCGGTCGGCAATCCGTCCTTGATCACGGCCTCGTCCGCTTGACCGCCCAGCATCGGCGTCACGATGCGCTGCATCACCACCTTGGTAATCATGCTGGGATAGCCGAAGGAGTCGAGGATGCCGATGATTTGGTTCATACGGGCGCGCGCCGCAGCCTCCGTCGGCTGCAGCGATTGTCCGGGGATCGCCTGGTCGATGTAACGGATGATCGCGTCGGTCTCGTAGAGGTCCACGCCATCATGAGAAAACGCCGGCACCTTGCCGAAGGGGTTGCGCGCGAGAAACTCGGGCTCCTTATGCGCGCCCTGCATCATCGCGACGTCGACCAACTCGTAGGAAGCCGGCTTCTCCTCGAGGGCCAGCCGGGCCGTGCGCACGTAGGTGCTGAATTGCGGACCGTAAATGATCGGAGCGGCCATGAGAGTGTCTCCTTCCTGTCAAGCGCCAAGGCGTTTTGTTGCTCGGGTCGGGATCGGATGAGGATACGCCGATACCGACAAACAAGCTATCACACCGCAGTGACCGCGCCGTGACGTCGACAATAGGGCGAGAGGGACGCCTCAGCCCTTGCTCTTGCGCGAGCCCAGCACGTGCTCGGCTTCGCTACGCGCGGCCACGCGTTTCAGCGCATCGAGCTTCTTCTCGACGATAACGATCCGCGGCCGTCGTCCGCCCATCGAGGCGATGGGACCGGAAGAGCTCGTCGTGGCACCCCCGCCGGGAACGCGCAACGAGGTAACCTGCACCCGACCATGGCCGCGACGGACTCCTGCTTCGATCTCCTGTCCCTTGAATAGCCGGGTGATATTTGCCGCAACGAAAATCTCGGATTGGACCGCCACGTCTCCCGGAACGCCGGTGAGGCGGACGCCGCCGATGCGCCGCGCCGGGTCGAACCAGCGAACGACCCCGCGCAGCACGCTACTCACGGGCGGCTCAATGGCGGCAGTAGGCGTGCTCGGCACGGGAGAGACGGCCTCGCTCCGCCGGATCAGGCGCGGCACCACGGGGACCACGGGCTCCGCGGGCGCGGCGACCGGCTCGATGTACGCCATTGTTTTGCGGGGGCGCCCGCGTTTCTTGGCCGGCTCCGTTCGCTTCGCCCCGGGCGGGCGACCGCGACGCCTGGGTTGCGCCGGTACGACCAGCGGGGGCGGCACGAATGCGACGGGCTTCAGAATGTCACGCACAAGGTTCACGACGCTCTCCACCAGGGTCGGCAATTCCTGTGCGCCGATCGTCTGCGCTGCGGTGAGACGCGCGATCAGTTCAGCGGCGAGCGGTAGTGCCTCATGCGGCGGATCGGGACGCCGAGGGGATTCCGTGGGCGACGGCGGCGAACTCACAACGTCTGAAACGTCGGAGCGTTCGCTCGCAAAGGGGGCAAAGTTCTGTCTCATGGTTTGTTGGCTCGACGAAAGGGAAAGGCCGGACCTCTGGTTCTTATTGTCGGTTAATCTTCGTGAAGGGTTTGCTGCAGCCGGCCGGCATCGGCCACAAAAGTTCCTATAGCAGATAAGATGACGGCGCGCGAGCGGTCGATCAAACGGATCGAGAAAATAATATCGGGAGGCGGGAGTATGGGCAAATCAGCTCACGAATGATGAGGCGAAGGTGACGTAGAAACAACCGATGTCGGCTCTGCAAGCGCTAGGCCGCTCGCTCCAAGAGCGCCAACAAGCCTTGCAGCAGTTGCACCGGCGTCGGCGGGCAACCCCTGATGTGCAGGTCGACGGGGACGACCGCGCCGACGCCACCCGTAACCGCGTAGCTGTCTGCGAACAACCCTCCGTCGAAGGCACAATCGCCCACCGCCACGACCCACTTGGGATCGGGAGTAGCGGCGTAGGTGCGCTGCAGCGCCTCGCGCATGTTATGCGTCACGGGGCCGGTCACCATCAGCACGTCGGCATGCCGCGGAGACGCAACGAAGCGCAGTCCAAAGCGCTCGAGATCGTGGAATGGGTTGTTGAGCGCGTGGATTTCGAGCTCACAGCCATTGCACGAGCCGGCGTCAACCTCGCGGATCGACAGGCTGCGGCCGAGCCGGCGCCGCGCATCACGGTCGAGACGCTTCGCCAGCTCGGCGATCTCATCGGCGCCGGGAGTGGGAGCGTCGATCGGCAGTGGCTTCGAGATCAGTGTGCGTCCGATGATCTTCCACATGATGGGCTCGGCCTAGAGATCGTGCCCCGAATAGGAGCAGTTGAAGGATTTGTTGCAGAGCGGGAAATCCGCGACGATGTTACCTTCGATCGCGGCCTCCAGCAGCGGCCATTGCAGCCAGGAGGGATCGCGCGCGAAGCACTGCTGCACGCGGCCTTCGCGATCGAGACGCACCCAGGTGAGGATGTCGCCGCGGAACCCCTCAACCAATGCCAGCCCTTCGCCGGCGCGTGCGGGTACCGCGGCGGCGATCGCGCCCTGCGGCAGCCGGTCTAGGATCATCCGCACCAGCGCGAGGCTCGCCTCGACCTCCCGAAAGCGAACGAGCACGCGTGCGTGGACATCGCCGTCGGGCATCACCGGCACCTCGAATTCGAGCCGGTCGTAAGGCGGATAGCCTGGCTGTCGCCGAGCGTCGAACCCGCGCCCGGAGGCGCGTCCCACATAACCGCCCGCAGCGTAACGGCGCACCAACTCCGTTCGCACGACACCAGTGCCGACGGTGCGGTCGAGCAGCGACGGCCTGTCGTCATAAACCTCGTAGAGCTCGGCCCAGCGCGGCGCGATACTGGCGGCGAGCTCGCCGAGGCGCGCCGTTCCGGCGCCATCCAGATCGATCGAGACGCCGCCGGGGATGACGCGGTCCATCATCAAACGGTGACCGAAGCACAGGGCGGCGGCGCGCAGCACCTCTTCGCGAAGCACGGTGCAGTGCGCCTGCATGAATGCGAAGGCGGCGTCGTTGCAGATCGCGCCGACGTCGCCGATGTGGTTTGCGATCCGTTCAAGCTCCGCCATCAATGCGCGCAACCAGACCGCGCGGAGCGGCGGCTCGGCCCCGCTGGCCGCCTCGACGGCACGCGCAAACGCGAGCGCGTGAGCAACGGTGCTGTCGCCCGATAGCCGAGCCGAGAGCCGAGCCGCTTCCGCGACCGGCTTGCCCGTCATCAGATGCAGGGTTCCCTTGTGCACGTAGCCCAATCGCTCTTCGAGCCGCACCACTGTCTCGCCGTTGGCATGGAAGCGAAAGTGTCCGGGTTCGATGACGCCGGCGTGCACGGGGCCCACGGGAATTTGGTGAAGGCTCTCGCCCTCGACCGGCAGAAAATTGTAATCGCTGGCGGCGCGTGGACCGAGCGGTGCGCGGCTCGGCCATTGGCCGTGATCGAGCCATGGCCGCGGATCGACCGTGCCCTCGGCCACAAGGCCGAACAGGTCTTGTGCCGCGCGCTCCATGCGAATGGCGCTCGGCCGCACCGGGGAGAGCGACGGAAACCGGCGATCGGGGCAAGGAAGCGACAGGACGGCGATCGCTCCCGCCGTCTCGTCCATGATTGCCGCATGCACTTCCGAAGGCTCGCCCCAGACCGCGAGAAGCGTCCAATCGGTTGCGCCAAGCCCAGCCGCCAAGTCCGTCCACTGCGCATGGTTCAGTCGGTAACGCGGCCAGGGACGCTGCTCGATCGCGATTCCCTGTTCGGCGAATTCAAGAAGTGATTGAGATGTCATGAGGTCGCCTCAACCCAGCAGCTTCGCCACGGTCTGGAACCAGGAGACCAGAGGCGCCGGCAGATAGATGCCGGCGGCCAATACGAGCGCCAGATGCACGAAGGCCGGGAGCAGCGCGGCGTTGCTAACTTTTTCGCCGCCAGTACCCTCGCCGAAGGCGAGTCCTTGCAGGCGCAACACGAGCGCGCCGAAGCCGATCAGCAATCCCGCGAGCACCAGCACCGCGAGCACGGGCGCGCGAGCGAAACTCGTCGTCAGCACCAGAAACTCGCTCATGAAGACACCGAAGGGCGGCAGCCCCGCGATCGCGACCACGCCCAGCACCAGCGCCCAGCCAAGCACCGGCTGGCTCGCGGTGAGGCCGCTGATCTCGGCGATGCGCTGCGTGCCCTTGATCTGCGAGATGTAACCCACGGCATAGAAGATTGCCGACTTGGTGAGGCTGTGCATGGTCATGTGCAGCAACCCCGCGAAGTTCGCGAGAGCGCCGCCCATGCCGAAGGCGAATGTGATGATGCCCATGTGCTCGATCGAGGAATAGGCGAAGAGCCGCTTGATGTCGCGTCGCCGATAGAGCATGAAGCTCGCCAGCAGCAGCGAGGTGAGCCCCATGGTCACCATGAGCGGACCGGGTGCCACCGCCTGCGGGTTGGCGGCGAGCAGCATCTTGAAGCGCAGCACGCTGTAGAGCGCGACGTTGAGCAGCAAACCCGACAGCACCGCGGAGATCGGCGTTGGGCCCTCGGCGTGGGCATCCGGCAGCCAGGCGTGGAGCGGCGCCAACCCCACTTTGGTGCCGTAGCCCACCAGCAGGAACACGAAGGCGAGATTCAACAGCGCTGGGTTGAAGGCGGCGACGCGGGGCAGCAGTTCGGACCACGTCATCGCCCGCAGCCCTTCGCCCATCACCGGCTCCGCCGCCAGGTACATTAGGATGGTTCCGAACAGTGCCAACGCGATACCGACACCGCAGAGGATGAAATACTTCCAAGCCGCCTCCAGCGCCGCGTGAGTGCGATAGAGCCCGACCATGAGCACGGTGGTCAGCGTCGCTCCCTCGATCGCCACCCACAAGACACCGAGGTTGTTCGCGGTTAGCGCCGCCAGCATGGTCAGCACAAATGCTTGGTACATCGCGTGATAGAAGCGCAAATATCGCGGCAGCAATCGGCCGATCTCCACTTCGTGCAGCACATAGCGCGCGCTGAACAGGCTGGTGGTGAAGGCGACGAAGGCGGTGAGTGCGACCAGGTAGATGTTGAAGTCGTCGATGAGCAGGAAAGGCGTGGTCTCCGGGCGGTGAATGAACGGCACGGCGCTCGCGAGCAAGGTGAGGAGTGACGCCGCGACGTTGAGACGCGCGGCGAGTCGATAGTCCGGCAACAGCGCCAGCAGCACCGCCGCGGCGCCGGGAAAGCCGAGTATGAAGAGGACCGGGTTCACGGCCGCTCGCCTCGGAAGCGATCGATGTCGTGTACGTCGAGCGTGTCGAAGCGTTCGCGGATATGGAAGAAGAAGATGCCGAAGATGATGAAAGCGATCATCACTTCAAAGGCGATGCTGAGCTCCACGACGAGCGGCATGCCCTTGACCCCGACCGCCGCGAGGATGAGCCCGTTCTCGAGCGACATGAAGCCCACCACTTGGCTCACCGCATTGCGCCGCGTGATCATGATGAGGAGCCCGAGCAGCACCACGGAGAGCGCCGAGGCAAGGCTTTCGCGGGTAAGCGCGCCCGAAGCCGCGGTCACCGGCAGTACGAGCCAAATTGAAAGCGCGACCAGCGCCACACCTACCATCAGGGTCGGGCCGATGCCGAGCGCGGTCTCGATGGCTCGGTGAATGTTGAGCTGCACGATGATGCGGTGGAGGGCGAGGGGGATGATGATGGCCTTGAAGATCAGGGCGACCGCAGCCGTGATGTAGAGCTGCGGCGCCGCTTGCGCGTGCGCCTGCCAAGCCGCCGCCGCCGAGAGGAGCAGCGCCTGCACCGCGTATGTCTTTAGCACGCCGAAGAGGCGGCGCTGATAGAGCAGCGCGAAGCTCACCACCAGCATGCCGGCGTCGAGGAGGTGCGCGGTGTCATAGGTGAGGGTGGCGAAGACCGGCATCAGAGACCCTGCGAAACGTAGAGGAAGATCGCCGCGAGGATGCCGAGCAGGAACGCGCCGCCCAGAAACTCCGCCACTCGGAACACCCGCATCTTGGCGATGCTGGTCTCGAACACGCCGAGCAGCACCGCGCCCGTCCCAAGCTTCACCGCATAGCTCCCGAGACCGAGGCCCAACGCCGCCCATCCGAGCGTCTGCTCGGTTCCCATGCCCCAGGGCAGGAAAATCGCGGCGATCAGCGAGAGGTAGAGCAGAAGCTTTACCATCGACGCCGCTTCGATCAGCGCCAGGTGCCGCCCGGAGTATTCCAGCACCATCGCCTCGTGCACCATGGTGAGCTCAAGATGGGTCGCGGGATTGTCAATCGGAATGCGCGCGTTCTCGGCGAGCGCCACCATGGTGAGCGAGATCAGGCCGAGCAGCAGCGAGACGCGGATGCCCACCGCTTGCGTCAACATGAATTCGGAAATCTGCGGCAGCGAGGTCGAGTGGACCAAGAGCGCCACGGTGAAGGTCACCGTAAGCATCGCGGGCTCGGCGAGCGAGGCGATCATCATCTCTCGGCTGGACCCGATGCCGCCGAAGCTGGTGCCGACGTCCATGCCGGCAAGCGCGAGCGCGAAGCGCGCACTGCCGAGCAGCGCCACCAACGCGATCAGGTCGGCGATGCGGCTCGTCATCAGGCCGGTGGTGTAGGTCGGCACGATCGCGGCGGCAAGCCAGATCGCCGTGAACATCATGTAAGGAATCGCGCGGAACAGCCACGACGCGCTCGGCGCCAGCACGGCCTCCTTGCGAAGCAACCGCAACAGGTCGCGGTAAGGTTGGACCAGCGCGGGACCGCGGCGACCGAGGAGGCGCGCTTTTACCTTGCGCACGATCCCGGTCAACAGCGGCGCCAGCACCACGACCAGGATGAGCTGCAGCAGCTCGAACGGGACCGAGCTCATTGGCTCACCGCGACGATCAGCAGCAGCAGCACCAACGCCGCGAACATCATCGTCAAATAGCGGCGGATGGTCAGAAACTGCACCACGTTGAGACGATCGGCGACCAAGGAAACCGCCTGGCCAATCGGTCGATAGAGGCCCTCCCAGACGGGATCCTTGAGGGTCACCTCGAAGCGAGCGGCACGCGTTTCGCCGGGAGCCGGCATGTCGACATGTTCACGCGCAGCGAAGACAGTGGTGCCGAAGACGCGCCGCAGGGGCTGTGCGAAGCTGCCGGCGGTGTACTGCGTCTCGGAACGCGCATCGGGGAAACCGCAATCCCAGGCGGGCGCGCGTCGCACCCGGGCGGAGGCGAAGCGGTGAATCGCCGCCACCAGGACCAGCGCCAGGACCGTTACCGCCGCGACCACGGCCAATCCGCTGTAGGAGCTGCGCCCAGGATCCAGCGGAACGAGCCAGAGCATGTTCGATCCCGCGAGCGCGTCACCACTGCCGGGGATCAACAGCGCCGCGACCGGGCGCAACAAATCGATCATGGCAATGGGTAAAATGCCGACCAAGGCGCAGACCACCGCGAAGCCCGCCATCGGCGCCACCATGGCGGTGCCGACTTCCTGCGCCTCCGCCGCCTTGGGGCTGCGCGGGCGCCCCAGGAACACAACGCCGAACACCTTGACGAAGCAGACCGCCGCCAGCGCCGCCGCGAGCGCCAGCATCGCGCCTGCGACCGGCACCTCGAATTTCAGCAGCCATTGCGGCAAGCGCGAGCCTTCGATGATCGCCTGGAAGGTGAGCCATTCCGATACGAAGCCGTTGAAGGGCGGGAGTGCGGAGATTGCGACCGAGCCGATCAGGAAGGCGAGAGCGGTGCGCGGCATCGCGCGGATGAGGCCGCCCAATCGCTCCATGTCGCGCTCGCCGGTTGCCGCCTGCACCGCGCCCGCGCCCAGGAACAGCAGGCTCTTGAACATCGCGTGATTGAAGACGTGAAGCAGCGCCGCCACCAGCGCCAGCGCCGCGAGAGCGTCCAATCGATCGGCGCGAAAGGCAAGGGCCAAGCCGAGACCGATCACGACGATGCCGATGTTTTCAACTGTGTGATAGGCGAGGAGCCGCTTCAGATCATGCTGCATGACCGCGTGCAGCACGCCCAGAAGAGCAGTGATAGCCCCGAGCGCGATCACCGCAACTCCCCACCACCAGAGCGGCGGCCCCACGAGGTCGAACAGCAGCCGCGTGAGGCCGTAGAGCGCGACTTTTGTCATGACGCCGCTCATCAACGCCGAGACGTGGCTCGGCGCCGCCGAGTGGGCGGGCGGCAGCCAGACGTGGAGCGGAACGACCCCCGCCTTGGAGCCCGCGCCCAGCAACGCGAGCGCAAACACCGCCGCGGATTTGGCGGCGCCGAGCGGTGCCGCGCGCATCGCCGCGAAGTCGTACAAGCCGGAGTCGCCCGCGAGGATGCCGAAGGCGAAGATCAGCGCGCCGGTGCCAAGGCTTGCCATCAGGAGATAGAGAAATGCCGCGGAGCGGCTCTCATCGCGGCGATGCGTCGCCAGCACCAGGAGCCAGGAGGCGAGCGACATCAGTTCCCAACTGACCAGGAACACGAAGGCGTCGTCGGCGACCAGCACAAGGTTCATTGCCGCGAGGAAAAGCGGGTAGAACGGCAGCACGCGCCGCGGCTCGGCATCGTGCGCGTCGTAACCGAGCCCATAAAGGCTGATCAGCGCCGCGGCGAAATTCACCACCAGAAGGAAGAACGCCGAGAGCGTATCGATCCGCAGATGCGCACCGAGCCAAGGCAGTCCGAGCGGCAAGGTTGCGCTCTCCGCGGGCCACGCCTCGGCGAGCGCTGTCGCCGCCGCAATAGCGATGACCGCGGCGGCAAACGCCGACAGCCCGTAAACGGCGGCGAAGCGACGCCGGCCGGACAGGCCTACCCCACTCGCAAGCGCGTAAAGCCCCAACCCGGTCCCCAGCGCCGTCAGCACCGGATTACTCAAGCGGGCATGTTTGGGCGAGCGGACACGTCACGCGCGGGCCTCGGTTCAGAACTCCGCGCCCCCGGCGACAGACTCGCTCGCGGCGCGCCGCGTCGCTTGGCGGCGATCTGCGGCCGATACGACTCGTGTCAGGATTGTAACAGCCGCTTCACGCGCCGCAAGCAAACTGGCTGCGGCGATTTGTAACGACCCAATCACACGCCCCGGTCTTGGCAGGTCGACCGAGGCGTGGCGTCGGCTCGCTCGGCTTAGTGTTCGGCTGCCAAGGTCCGCGCGAGCTGACTCAGGGCCTCCTGATATCGCTCATTCGGGATCTGGGCGAAATTCTTCGCGAGTTCCAGGCACATCCTCTCGCGTGCGCTTTGAACGCGGCTCTGCGGCTCATCCAGACCCTCGAAGAAGCTGCCGACAGGGACGCTCAGTGCCTTGGCGATCTGGAACAGGCGTCCCGCGGATACTCTGTTGATGCCGCGTTCGTACTTGTGCGCCTGCTGATAGGTGACTCCGATCAGGTCGGCGAGCTGTTGCTGGGTTAGGCCGAGCATGATCCGCGATTCCCGGATCCGTGCGCCTACGTGGCGGTCGATGTCTTGAACGCGAGTCGTCATTTGGGTCATGGGCGTGCGCTAAGCTCCTTGCGTGCGAAAAAGAATCGTAGCACCCGAAGCTCCCCGCCCGAACGCTCGTCTCAGCTTCGGGGAAGGGCCCCCCAGCAAGGGTCTCGATCACCCGCGCGCCGGCAATCGATTGCTGGGCGCGCGTTTCCACGCTCATTTAGGGCGGCCGACAAGATTTTCAACCAGAGGGCCTCGAATGCGCCTTGCACGTGGCAGGTGCGCTGCACCTACGTTTGACAGGTGCGCCGCCCTGATGATAACGACCGCGGACCGGATAACCAGGGACGCACCACCGAATGCCGCGAATCTCGATTGGCGATTGCCAGCTATACTACGAGCGGTACGGCTCCGGTTTTCCGGTGATGTTCATAACCGGGCTCGGCGGCTACGGGGCGTTCTGGCGCGAGCAAACTCCGGCTTTCGCCAAGGAATTCGAGGTGATCCTCCACGATCAGCGGGGGATCGGGCAGAGCGATCACAGCCGAATCTCCTATACTGTGGAGCGGCTCGCGGCCGATGTCGTGGGGCTCATGGACGCGCTTGGGATTGCCAAGGCGCACGTGGTCGGCCATTCGACGGGCGGCGCAATCGCTCAAATTCTTGCGATCGAGCACCCCGAAAGACTCGCGAGCGCCGTGATTTCAGCGAGCTGGACCAAAGCTGATGCGTATTTCCGCCGGCTCTTCACCTTGCGCAAGGAAATTCTTAATCGTCTCGGCCCGGGGTCTTACCTGCAGGCCTCGACGCTTTTTCTCTACCCGGCGTTCTGGGTAGCGCAAAACAACGAGAAGCTGCGTCAGCTCGAGGCGCAAAACCTCGCGACATTTTCCGCACCCGAAATTGTCACGAGCCGGATCGACGCGATCCTGGCCTTCGATCGCAGCACCGAGCTTGGGCGCATCCGCACGCCCGTTCTCGTGGTGGCCGCCCAGGACGACGTTATCACCCCGCCGTATTTTTCAGAGGAGCTGGCGCGCCTAATCCCTGGCGCAGAGGTCAAGATATTCCCGCAGGGTGGGCATTGCTTCACGCAGGTTGTGCCGCGAGAGTTCAATGCCGCGGTTCTGCCGTTTCTCAAGGCACATACTCCAAACTGATCCCACGGCTTTACCATTTGGGGCGACCCGCCGGGGGCAGGGAAAGCGACGAGTACCGTCCTTAAGATCCAGAAATATCAACCTGTTGCAGGAAATCTTCAGGCCTGAATGACCGCCGCGCGAAGCGCTGACAGCGCATGGGAGAAATAGCGGCTCTTAAGGCTTCCTAAACGGCTCCGCCGCTAGTCTGCGTCGGTCGGGGGCAGAAGGCACCCTTCACTCTCGCTAGAATAACGTCGGTGCCCTGTTCCTCATGTCGTCGGATCGTCGTTCGGTACTGAGGCATGTCCTCGCCGCGCTCGAAGGCGCCGGAGATCATGCTTACGTCTGGGACCTCGCCAGTGACAGCCTGCGCTGGCACGGCGCCCCGCCTCGCGACCTCGGGGTGACAGACCCCGGCACGCTTGCAACCGGGCGGGCGCTTGCGGCACGTGTTCATCCCGAAGATCGCGATGCGCGCGAAAGCCGGCTTGAAGGCCATGTGGTGCGCGGGGAACCCCTGGAATGCGAGTACCGCCTCGTGGCTGAAGACGGCCAGGTGATATGGGTCCAGGACCGCGGCAGCGCGGAATTCGACACCAATGGCCGACTGAGGCGCGTGGTCGGCGTAATGCGCCGGATCACCGATCGCAAGGTTGCAGAGCAGCGCCTGGAACAGCTCGCCAACTACGACGAGCTGACTGGACATTTCAATAGGGGCCGTCTCAAGCAGGCGATGGATCAAGTTCTGGCTGTGAGTCTCCGCTCCGGCCTGCCCGGCGCCTATCTCGCGGTCGATATCGACCGGCTCAGTGCCATCAACGACGCCTTCGGCTACGAGGTCGCAGACCAAATCATCGTCGAGATCGCCCGTCGGCTCGATCGTTACGTCCGCCAGAGCGACCTGATTGGCCGCGTCGGCGGCAATCGTTTTGGAATCGTCCTCAGCCATTCGCTTGAGGGCGGGGTTACGGCGGCCGCGGAAAAGATCATCGCTCTGGTGGGACAGGTGCCGGTCGCGACCCGGGTCGGTCCGGTCTATGCCACGGTCTCGATCGGCGGTGCGAGCTTCCCGGACCAAGCCAAGACCGCTTACGAGGTGATGACGCGCGCGGAGACGGCGCTTGCCGAGGCGAAACGTGCCGGTCGCGATTGCTTCATTCCCTACCGCCTGGTGGAAGGTCACCGGCGCCAGCATCGGATCGACATGGCCTTGGGCGAAAAGGTGCACAACGCGCTCAAGTCGAACCGCTTGGTCTTTGCCTATCAGCCCGTGGTCGACGGCGGCGGCAGCAGCGTTGAATACCATGAATGCCTGCTGCGGATGATGGACGAAGACGGCAGCATCGTGCCGGCGAGCGCCTTCGTGCCAGTCATAGAGCAGCTCGGATTTATTCGCTTGATCGACCGCTACGTCCTGGAACTCGCCGTGCGCGAGGTCGAGCGCAACCCCGGCGTCACGCTCGGCTTCAACATCTCCGCCTTCACCGCGGCCGACCGCGCGTGGCTCCGCCTCATCACGTCGCTCCTCAAGGACAAGCCGGAGGTTGCACGCCGCCTCATCGTCGAGATCACCGAGACGGCGGCGCTCCACGACGTGGAGGAATCGGCGCGCTTCGTGCGGGCGCTCAAGGAACTCGGCTGTCGCGTCGCGCTTGACGATTTCGGCGCCGGCTTTACCTCGCTCGGGCACCTGCAAGTGCTGCCCGTCGATATCGTGAAGATCGACGGCGCCTTCGTGCGCCGGCTCACCGACAGCTACGACAACCAAGTCTTCCTGCGCCACCTCGTCGGTCTCGCGACCGGGTTTGGGTTGGTGACGGTGGCGGAGTGCGTCGAGAACGCGACCGAGGCGGCGATCCTGCGCCGCGAGGGCGTGCGCTTCCTGCAGGGGTATTATTTCGGCCGCCCGAGCGTCGAGAAGCCCTGGTTGCAGCGCGCGGCGGCGCGCGATTTTGCGAGCGAGATCAAGGTCGCGGGCGCCGCGGCGTCGTGATCCCCAAGGCCCGCGCTTTTCAGGCGCGCAAGGCTCCGTTCTCAGGCAAGGCTTTCCATCGGCTCCCGCCAAGCGTTGCGCTTGCAATATGCATCGTTGCGGATGCATCAATAGTATGATTAAGTATGCTCTATACGTTGAGAGATCAGCCGTGGCCGGGATCGAGCGGATAACGATCACATTGCCATCCGATATGGCCGCCCTCGTGAAAGAGGCGGTGGCGGAAGGTGACTACGCGTCGTCCAGCGAAGTCGTGCGCGAGGCGCTACGCGACTGGGAGACCAAGCGCGCGCTTCGGCTTCGCGATCTGGCGACGCTCAAAGCCGATATCGACAAGGGGCTCTCCGATCTAACCAAGGGACGCGAGAGGGATTTTGCTGCCAAGCGAATCATTGATCGGGGGAAGAAATTATTCGGTCGCCGCCGCTCCGCCTCCGGATAACCGACGCGGCGGAGGCCGATCTCGCGGAGATCTGGGGCTATCTGGCAGGCGAGGGATCTGAGACGATTGCAACTCGTTTCGTGCGAGCGATCGAGGTTGCGATGGAACCGGTGTGCCGGTTCCCGTTGGCGGGGGCGGATAGAAGGCAACTGGCTCCAGGCTTGCGCGTAACCTTCCACGGCAGCTATGCAATCTACTATCGGGTGCTCGCGGATGCGGTGGTCATCATCCGCGTATTGCATGCCGCACGGGATGCAGCGGGCCTTGCCGAACATGGCGGTTTTCGCTGAATGAGAATGCCGACCTTGGCGTAGGTTTAACCGCTCTTCGACGCCTGTCGTCCGGGAAACCCGGAGCCGCGAGGTTATTCCTTCCGGTTTTTCGTCAGCTCCTCGACCTGCTTTTGCAGCGCATTGATGCGCTCGTTGAGGTCGCCGATCTGGCCCTCGCGCGGCGATTTTTCCGCGCTCTTGGCGCCTGCCTCGCCTGGTGTCGCGGGGAAGGGAGAGAACATCTTCATCGCCTGCTCGAAAAGCGCCAGGTTCTGCTTTCCCATCTCTTCAAGGTTGCCGAACGGGAACAGGCCGCCGAAAGTCTGTTGCAGGTTCTGGCGCATCTGCTCTTGGTTGCGCGCGAATGCCGCCATCGCCTGCTCGAGGTAGCGCGGCACCAGCCATTGCATGCTGTCGCCGTAAAGGCTGATCAACTGTCGCAGGAAGCTGATCGGGAGCAGGTTCTGTCCCTTCTGCTCCTCCTCGACGATGATCTGCGTCAGCACCGCGCGCGTGATGTCCTCGCTGCTCTTGGCGTCGTAAACCACGAACTCGCTGCCCGCCTTCACCATCTGCGAGAGGTCGTCGAGCGTCACATAGCTGCTGGTGGCGGTGTTGTAGAGCCGCCGATTGGCGTATTTCTTGATGACGATCGGCGCCGCCTGAGCCTCTCCGCCGCCTCGTTCCGATGTCGCTTGCTGCTCTGCCATGGCCGGCCGTCCCATTATGCTCGATAAACAAGCATAGCAGCTTTTGCATGAATATGCTGGTCGGCGTTGCGGCGCAAAACTAGCCAGTATCGGAGGTTCGCCGGTATACTTGACAGATGGTGGCGGACCCGCCCGATCTCGCTTCTCTCGCCAAGCGCTATGTGGATCTGTGGCAGGATCAATTGATCGCGCTCGTGGCTCATCCGGAGCTGGCAGAGGGCTTGGCTCGGATGCTCGCGGCATTCTCGCCGCCGAATTGGCAAGGTGCACCCGCCGGTGAGCACGATCACGCCTCGCATCGGACCGCGCCCGCTGCCGCTGCACCTGACGGCGGCGATCTCCGCCTTCGCGAGCTCGCAAGCCATGTTGCCGCTCTTGAAGCGAGGATTGCTCGCCTGGAGGCCGGAACTAAAAGCACGCGGCGCGGAGCTCGAAAGAAGTCTCGCAGGCGTCGAGCTTAAGGGTCTGGCACGCGCGGTCGCGGCCGAGGTTGGCGAGCGTGCCCAAGATCTGATCGTCGGGATCGAGCGCTACCGCAACCACCCCTATCGCCGCGACCTGGCCGATCCTCCGATGGTCTGGTGCGAGGGGTCGTCCCGCCTTCTCGACTATGGCGTCAAAACCGGTGGTGCGGCGGTGCTGGTAATCCCTTCGCTGATCAACCGCAGCTACATTCTCGACCTGATGAAGGAAAAAAGCCTGCTGCGGTATTTGGCGGCGCAGGGGCTGCGGCCATTGCTGCTGGATTGGGGTGAGCCCGGAGCGATCGAACGCGCCTTCGACCTGACAGACTACGTGGCGGGCCGCCTCGAACGGGCACTCGATCATGCGGTGGCGATGGCGGAAAGCCCGGTCGCGGTGATCGGATATTGCATGGGTGGAAACCTCGCGCTCGCGCTTGCGCTGCGCCGTGCGAGCGAGATTCGTGCGCTGGCGCTGCTCGCGACACCCTGGGACTTCCACGCGGAGCGCCCCGAGCAGGGGCGTCTGCTGGGCGCGCTCGCACCCCAGCTCGGGCACGCGTTTCGAGGGATTGGTGAACTGCCCGTCGACGTGCTGCAGACTTTGTTCGCCGCACTCGACCCGCTGCTGGCGCTGCGCAAGTTTGCGCGCTTTGCGGCATTCGACCCCGTTAGCCCGGCAGCACGCGAGTTCGTCGCGCTCGAGGATTGGCTCAATGATGGCGTGCCGCTGTCGCTTCCGGTGGCGCTTGATTGTCTCGGCGAGTGGTACGGTACGAATGCCACGGCGTTGGGCACCTGGCGCGTTGCCGAGCGCGCGATCCTTCCCGAAGCGCTCGCGCTGCCGGCGCTGGTGGTGGTACCGGCTCAGGACCGGATCGTGCCCCCGGGCTCGGCTCGCGCGCTCGCCGAACGGATCGAGGGCGCGGAACTGCTGGCGCCGGCTCTCGGCCATATCGGGATGGTGGTTTCCAAGGAGGCGCCAAGCCTGGTTTGGGGGCCGCTCAGCCAGTGGCTGTTGCGTCCGCGGAGCAAAGCAGCGCGCAGGTTGAAGCCGAAGGCGCAACGCAGGCAGCGCGCGCGACGTTGATTATACGCGGCATGCGTACAAATATCGCGCCTGGACCGCCGCCTGCCGAGTACCTACATTTTTGCGATGCGGTATCGCACCTCGATCCGCGGGGTCGCGTCTGCCATTGGCAATTCAGGAGGAAAATTCGATGACCGAGGTTGTGATCGCGAGTGCGGCGCGCACCCCCGTCGGCTCTTTCAACGGCAGTCTGAGCAGCCTGCCCGCCCATGTGCTCGGCCAGGCGGCAATCGCCGAGGCGATGCGGCGCGCGGGCGTCGAGCCCAAAGAGGTTACCGAGGTCATCATGGGCCAGATACTGGCGGCGGGCGAAGGACAGAACCCGGCGCGGCAAGCGGCGGTCGGTGCCGGCATCCCCTACGAGGTCACGGCCTATGGGATCAATCAGCTCTGCGGCTCGGGGCTTCGCACGGTGGCGCTCGGCTATCAGGCGATCCGCGTCGGCGACAGCGAGGTCGTGGTCGCGGGCGGGCAGGAGAGCATGAGCCAAGCACCACACTGCATGCACCTGCGCAACGGCGTCAAGATGGGCGACGCCGAGCTGGTCGATACCATGATCCGCGACGGGCTTTGGGATGCGTTCAACGGCTACCACATGGGCAACACCGCCGAGAACGTGGCGCAGCGTTGGCAGATTACGCGGCAGCAACAGGACGAATTGGCCCAGCGCTCGCAGGCGCGCGCCGAGGCGGCGCAAAAGGCCGGCCGCTTCAAGGACGAGATCGTCGCGGTGAAGATTGCGACCCGCAAGGGCGATGTGGTCGTGGAGAACGATGAATATCCGAAGCACGGCACCACCATGGAGGCGCTCTCGAAGCTGCGCCCGGCCTTCGACAAGAACGGCACCGTGACGGCGGGCAACGCCTCCGGCATCAATGACGGCGCCGCGGCGGTCGTGCTGATGAGCGCCGATGCGGCGCGCCGGCGCGGGGTCAAGCCCTTGGCGCGCATCGTCTCGTGGGCGACCGCCGGCGTCGATCCCGCGGTGATGGGAACCGGGCCGATCCCCGCCAGCAAGCTCGCGCTGAAACGCGCGGGGTGGAGCGTCGGGGATATCGACCTGATCGAGGCGAACGAGGCGTTCGCTGCGCAAGCCTGTGCGGTCAACAAAGAGCTGGGCTTCAATCCCGAAAAGGTCAACGTCAACGGTGGCGCGATCGCGATCGGCCACCCGATCGGCGCCTCGGGCGCGCGCGTGCTGGTGACCCTGCTGCACGAAATGGGACGGCGCGGTGCGCGCAAGGGGCTCGCCACGCTCTGCATCGGCGGCGGGATGGGCATCGCGATGTGCGTCGAGCGAGCCTAGCCGCCTATCGTCGGCTTCCTAGTTCGAAGTGCAAACGGGCCGCCCACGGGGTGGCCCGTTTGATTTGTCGCAACGATTCGATTGAAGATGCGGGTTAGACGACAAAATTGATTTGAGGAAGGACTCAAAACCAGGGAGCAAGCCATGGGACGTGTAGCGGTGGTCACCGGAGGAACGCGCGGCATCGGTCGGGCAATCGCCGAGGCGCTTAAGGCAGCCGGGCACAAGGTTGCCGCGAACTACGGCGGCAACGAGGAAGCGGCGCGTAAGTTCACGCAAGAGACGGGCATTCGCGCCTATCGCTTCGACGTCTCGGATTACAAGGCTTGCGAGGCGGGCGTCCAAGCCGTCGCCGCCGAGCTCGGTCCGATCGAGATCCTGGTGAACAACGCCGGCATTACCCGCGATGCGGTGCTGCACCGCATGACGCCCGAGAATTGGGGCGCGGTGATCGCGACCAACCTTACCTCCTGCTTCAACATGTGCCGGCTGGTGATCGAGAGCATGCGCGAGCGCAATTTCGGGCGCATCGTCAATATCGGTTCGATCAATGGTCAGGCCGGCCAGTACGGGCAGGTCAACTACGCGGCCGCGAAATCGGGCATTCACGGATTCACCAAGGCATTGGCCCAGGAAGGTGCCGGCCGGGGCATCACCGTCAACGCGATAGCGCCCGGTTACATCGACACTGAAATGGTGCGCGCGGTGCCGGCAAACGTGCTCGAAAAAATTGTTGCGCGCATTCCCGTGGGCCGGCTCGGCCATGCCGAGGAAATCGCCCGGGGCGTCCTGTTCCTCGTCTCGGACGAGGGCGGCTTCATCACGGGGTCCACGCTCTCGATCAACGGCGGGCAGCACATGTATTGAGGGGCGCCGCCCGCCGCCGTTCAGTCGCCTACTTCGGATCCTGCGGCACCGTCTGCTTGAGCGACGGGCGCTCCGCCACGTCGTCGTACCAGCGGCCTAACGCCGGGGCGCGCTCGCGCCACTTCTCGTGCGCATACCGGAAGTCGAGGTATCCGAGCGCGCAGGCGACGGTGATCTGCCCGATGGTGAGCGGGCCGCGCAACAAACCTTGGCCCACCTCTTGTTCCAAAGCGGCGATCGCGCCGCGCACCTTGCGGAGTTGCGCGTCGATCCAGTCAGGCCACAGGAACTCCTTCGGGCGGATCGATTCGTAGCGCGCGAGGATCGCCGCTTCGAGGATGCCGTCGCCGAGCGCCTGCTGGCGAAGCGCCACCCAGCGCTGCGTTCCCGCGGCCGGGAACAATTTCGCGCCGTTGTGCAGGCTGTCGAGGTACTCGCAGATCACGGGTGAATCGTAGAGCACGAGGCCGTCGTCGGTCGTGAGAGCCGGCACCTTTACGAGCGGGTTCTCTCGGGCGACCTCGTCGTTGACTTTGGTCGGAGCGACGGCGGTCGGAATCTTTTCGATCCGGCCGGCAAGGCCGGTCTCGATTGCGGTCACCATGACCTTGCGCACGAATGGGGAGGTTGGGGAATAGCGAAGCTTCATCGAATGTCTCCGTAGGGGCGCGCGGGGAGTGCCTAGCCTAATCCTCCGTGCCCATGCGATGCTAGTGCCGCGGATTTTAGTTCCTCTAATCGCCGCCGCGTGGGGAATGCCGCAGGGGTGTGCGAGACTCCGGACGCAGGAAGCCAGCGCGCATGTATGCGGATGTGGTGGACCTTCGCGATTTCTATGCCACGCGGCTCGGCCAGGTGGCGCGGCGGATGATCCGACGGCGCATCCGCCTCATGTGGCCGGAGGTTCTAGGCTTGCGCGTGCTCGGGCTCGGCTATCCGACGCCCTTCCTGCGGCCGTTCGTCGAAGAGGCGGAGCGCGTTCTCGCCGCGATGCCCGCGGAACAGGGCGTTCTTCCGTGGCCCGAGGAAGCTCCCAATTGCGTGGCGCTTGCCGAGGAGGGAGAGCTGCCGCTGCAGGACTACTCGGTCGATCGCATCCTGCTGGTGCACGCTCTCGAACACAGCGAGCATGCGCGGCTGTTGCTGCAGGAGGCCTGGCGGGTCCTGGCCGGGGGCGGCCGGCTGCTCGCGGTGGTGCCGAACCGACGCGGCATTTGGACGCGGTTCGATCGCACGCCCTTTGGCTCGGGCCATCCCTATAGCGCGGGTCAACTCTCGCGGCTGCTCAGAGACGAGCACTTCACGCCCGAGCGGAGCGGCGCGGCTCTGTTCATTCCGCCGACCGCATCGCGCATGATGCTGCGCTCGGCGCAGGCGTGGGAGCGACTGGGAGAACGCTGGTTCACGACGTTTGCAGGCGTGGTGCTGGTGGAGGCGACCAAGCAAATCTACGCCAAGACCGCCGAGAACCGCCGTACGCGCGAACGCCGCGTCTACCTGCCGGTCGCCCAGGGTGCGCGTCCCGTAACCCGCGGGCCGGCGCTGCATCATACGCGCTGAGCGGCGGCGATGGGCAGTCTCGCAACAAACGCCGGTGTAAACTCGTTTCTGCTCGTTTACGCGGCGCTGTTCTCGATCGTCAATCCGGTAGGCGGCGCGCCGATCTTCCTCAGCATGACGCGGCGCCTCGCCCCAGGGGTCCGTCATGCCTTGGCCGGCCGGGTCGCTTTCAACGGCTTCCTGTTGCTGCTCGGTTCGCTCGTCGTGGGCTCCCATGTGCTCGAATTTTTCGGCCTCACCTTGCCGGTGGTGCGGGTGGCCGGCGGGCTCGTCGTCATGATAGCCGGCTGGAACCTGCTCAATCAGCAGCCCGATCAGGACACGCGCGAGATCGAGACCGTATCGAAGAAAAAATCCGAGGAACCCGATGCCTTCTATCCCCTCACCATGCCGATAACGGTGGGGCCGGGCTCGATCACGGTTGCGATCACTCTGGGGAGCCGGCGGCCGCAGGTGGTCGGAGATCCGAGCCATTGGGCGCTGATCGTCGGCGGCGCTTTTGCCGGACTGGTCGCGATGGGCGTCACGATCTATGTCTGCTATCGCTTCGCCGAGAATCTCGAGACCGTGCTCGGCAAGGCCGGCACCAGCGTGTTGCTGCGGCTTTCGGCCTTCATCCTCTTGTGCATCGGCGTCGAGATAACCTGGGGCGGCGTCAGCGCGCTCATCCATCAGATCTGACGGGCCGCGGCGCCCGCCACTCAGCCGCGCCGGCTCAGCATGAAGAGACCTTGCTCCGCGAGCAGATTGGCGAAGTGCCCGCGCGGATCGAGCGAAAAAGGCTGACCCGCGCGGTCCAGCGTCACGCTCCGCTCGATCGCGATCCCGAGTTCATCGGTCAACGCGGTGAAGTCCTTGAGCGTGCAGAGATGGATGTTGGGCGTGTCGTACCAGGAATGATCGAGCAGATGCGATCGCGGCATGCGTCCGCTGAGCATCAGATGCATGCGGATCCGCCAATGGCCGAAGTTCGGGAACGACACGATCGCGTGCCGCCCGATGCGCACGAGGTGCTCGATCACTTGGCGCGGATTGCGCGTCGCCTGCAGCGTCTGGCTCAGCACCGCATAGTCGAAGGCGCCAGTGGGATAGTCGGCGAGGTCGCGGTCGGCGTCGCCCTGGATCGCCGACAAGCCGTGCCGGACGCAAGCGTTGACGCCGGACTGCGAGAGCTCGATGCCGCGGCCGTCGACCGCCTTGACCCCTGTCAGATAAGCCAGCAGCTCACCCTCGCCGCATCCGACGTCGAGCACCCGCGCGCCCGGCTCGATCATCTCCGCGACCAGCGCCAGATCGCCGCGCAACGGTGGCACGCCGGCCATGCCCGAAAGGCTCGACGCGTCGGGACTCATGCGCGGGACAGTCCCCGATGCGCCGCGCACCCGTCAAGGAAGCCGCGCAATGTCGCAAAGAATTCGGGTTCGTCCAGCAGGAAGGCGTCGTGCCCCTTGTCGGTTTCGATCTCGACGAAGCTCACATTGGCCGCGATCGCATTGAGCGCCTGCACGATGAGCCGGTTCTCGGAAGTCGGATAGAGCCAGTCGCTGGTGAAGGAGATGACGCAAAAGCGCGTGGGCGTGCCGCGGAACGCGTTCGCGAGCACGCCGCCATGTTCGGCGGCGAGATCGAAGTAGTCGCAGGCGCGCGTGATGTAGAGATAGGAATTGGCGTCAAAGCGGTCGACGAAACTGATGCCTTGGTGGCGCAGATAGCTCTCCACCTCGAAATCCGCGTCGAAACCGTAGGTCACGGCCTCGCGATTGCGCAGCGCGCGGCCGAACTTCCGATGCAAAGCCTGTTCTGAGAGATAGGTGATATGTGCGGCCATGCGCGCCACCGCGAGACCGCGGGAGGGATTGCGGCTCAACTCGAGATAGTTGCCTTGCGACCATTCCGGGTCTGCCATGATTGCCTGGCGGCCGACCTCGTGAAAGGCGATGTTCTGCGCCGAATGGCGGGCGGCAGTGGCGATCGGGACCGCCGAGAAGACGCGGTCCGGATAGCTCGATGCCCATTGGAGCACCTGCATCCCGCCCATCGAGCCGCCGAGCACGCAAAACAGCGATGTGATGCCCAGGTGATCGATCAGCTTCTTCTGCGCGCGCACCATGTCGGCGACGGTGATCACGGGAAAGGAAAGGCCCCAGGGTCGGCCGATCGCTGGATTGATTTCGAGCGGGCCGCTCGATCCCATGCATCCGCCCAGCACGTTGGCACAGATCAGGTAATACCGGTCGGTGTCGAGCGTCTTCCCGGGCCCTGCCAGGGTCGACCACCAGCCGGGCTTGCCGGTCACCGGATGTGGCTCGGCGACATACTGGTCGCCGGTCAACGCATGACAGATCAGGATCGCGTTACTGCGGTCGGCGTTGAGCGTGCCGTAGGTCTGGTAGGCGATGGTGTAGGGGCGAAGGCTTGCACCGCTGTCGAGTTCCAGCGGTTCGGAGACGACCAGCCGTTGTCCCGGACGAAGGGCTTGTTCGGCTCGGCTCGGTTGGACGGTGTCGGTGCTCATCGATGCTTGGCTATTTCGAGGGCCGCGAAGCCCGCACACCTGCGCCATCGGCGACGACGGCCGCATGGTTCGACGGGCGGTCGGGAAGGGGATAGCGGTTTGCCATTCGGTCGCTCTCCTACGATCGAGCGCGACCGGTCTAACGAAAAAACCCTGGCCGCCGGGGGTCCAGGGTTCTCGTCGAGAACTCCGACCTTTTAGCGGTTAGTTTTACGTGGTCGCAAGCCGGTCGGCCAAATCACCACGAATCCCCCAACAGCTATCCTCTCGCTTGCGGAGTGTCAAGGCGAAGCGAATGCTGTCTCCTCATCGCCGGAGCGAGCACTCCTCGGGGTCGCACGGTTTTCTTTGCTTTCCGGGCGGCGGACGATTATCTGTAACGGCCGTCAGTCAGTGATAAATCCCATGTCCGGCCCCCATTGGTCCCTTGAAGATCTCCGTCGTCAAATCGACGAGATTGACGACTCGCTCCATGATCTGCTGATGCGCCGCGCCGAGGTGGTGACGACGGTCGGCGCGGTCAAAAAGGACGACGGGACCCCAGCGATGCGGCCGGGGCGCGAAGCGGTGATCCTGCGCCGCCTGTTGGCTCGACATCGCGGTCCCTTCCCGCCTGCGATGATGATGCGGATTTGGCGAGAAATCTTGAGCGGGACCGTCGCGATGCAGATTGATTTTGTCGTCGCGGTCTATTCCCCGGATTCGATGCCGGGCTTTTGGGACCTCGCGCGCGATCACTATGGCAGTCACACGCCGATGACCGCATTCCGCACGCTGGGCCAAGTCCTGCACGCCGTCACCGAAGGCTCCGCCAGCATCGGCGTCTTGCCGCGGCCGGTCGAGGGTGAAGCGGAGCCGTGGTGGCCGCACTTGATTTCAACCGACGCGCACACGCCGCGGGTTATCGCACGGCTGCCGTTCGCGGGACGCGGCAATGCCCGCGATGTGTCCGGCGACGCGCTCGCGATCGGCCGCGGCGAGACGGAACCCACAGGTCTCGATCGCAGCCTGCTGGCGGTCGAGACCGCTGCAGAGATGAGCCGCGGCCGGCTGCTCTCGGCGTTCAAGGCCGGAGGACTCGAAGCGGGCTTCGTCGCCGCGATCGAGAACCGGCCTGGCACCGCGTCCTATCTGTTGGAATTCGACGACGTGATCGGCATCACCGATCCGCGCATCGCCTCTTCGCTGGCGCCGCTCGGCAGTGCCGTCGCAGGCGTATTTTCGCTAGGGGCCTACGCGCGCCCGTTGACGAGCGCGGAACTGGCGCGTCTGCAAACCGGCGCAAGACGGCGCAGTTAGGTTGCGTTAGGCTGAAACGACATGAGCACAGCGCCGCAACCCAAACGTGGGATCTTGGATATTGCGCCCTACCGCGGTGGCGAGGCCGACGCGCCCGGATTCGCCCGGCCGATCCGCCTCGCTTCCAACGAAAGCGCGCTCGGTCCGAGCCCGCGCGCCATTGCGGCCTATCGGGCGCTTGCCGAAGAGATGCACCGCTATCCCGACGGGGGTTCCGATGCGCTGCGTCACGCGCTGGCAAGGCATCACGGCCTCGATGCCGACCGCATCGTCTGCGGCAATGGCTCGGATGAATTGATCGGGCTCCTGACCAAGGCTTATGCCGGCCCCGGAGATGAGGTGGTGATGAGCCGGCACGGTTTCCTCATGTATCCGATCGCGGCCAAGGCCGCGGGTGCGGAGGAGGTGGTTGCCTCCGAAACCAATTTGACCGCGGATGTCGATGCATTGCTCAAGGCGGTGACGCCGCGCACGCGCATCGTTTTTCTCGCCAACCCCAACAACCCCACCGGCACCTATCTTCCGAGCGAGGCCGTGAAGCGGCTGCACGCGGGTCTGCCGTCCTCTGTGCTGCTGGTGATCGACGCCGCTTATGCCGAGTACGTGCAGCGCAACGATTATGATCCCGGGATCGCGCTGGTGGCCGCAAGCGAGAACGTGGTGATGACGAGGACCTTCTCGAAGATCTATGCGCTCGCGGGTTTGCGCGTGGGCTGGGCCTATTGCAGCGAGGGGATCGCGGACGTGCTCAACCGCGTGCGCGCGCCCTTCAATCTGAATGCCGCGGCGCAAGCGGCGGCGGTGGCCGCGCTCGACGACGTGACGGCGGTGGATCGCGCGCGCGAGCACAACGACATCTGGCGGCCGTGGTTCACGCATGCGCTCGAAGCGCTCGGCCTTGCCGTCAATCCGAGCGTCGCCAATTTCCTGATTGTGAAATTTCCGGGCGGCGCAAAAAGCGCCGATGCCGCTTTCGACTTTCTGAAGGCGCGCGGCATTCTCACTCGGAGAATGGGGGGCTACCACCTCCCGGATTGGCTGCGTATCACCATTGGCAGCGAGGCGGAAATGCGGGCGGTCGAACGAGCCTGCGCGGAATTTCTGGGTCGGCCGTGACCGATTCCCCCTTCTCGCGCGTGGCGCTGATCGGCATCGGGTTGATCAACTCTTCGCTGGCGCGCGTGCTGCGCCGGGAAAGCATGGCGCAGGAAATCGTGGTCTGCGCGCGCCAGCAAGCGACAATCGATCGTGCGCGCGAGTTAAATCTCTGCGATGCCGCCACCCTCGATCCCGCGGCGGCGGTTGAAGGTGCGGACCTGGTGGTGCTGGGAACGCCGCTCTCGGCATACCGCCCGATCGCCGAGCGCATCTCCGGCGCATTGAAGTCCGGTGCCATCGTCACCGACGTCGGTTCGGTGAAGCAGGGGGCGATCCGCGACGTCGCGCCCAGCATTCCGCCGGGCGTCCATTTCATCCCGGGCCACCCCGTTTCCGGGACCGAGCGATCCGGTCCCGATGCTGGTTTCGCCGAGTTGTTTAACGACCGCTGGTGCATCCTGACGCCAACGCCCGGCACCGATCCCGGCGCGCTTTCGACGGTGATGGCACTCTGGCAATCCGCGGGAATGCGGGTTGTAACCATGGACCCCGAGCATCATGATCTCGTGCTCGCGATCACCTCGCACCTCCCGCACCTGATCGCCTATACGATCGTGGGAACGGCGACCGACCTCGAAGACACCCTCAAATCCGAGGTGATCAAATTTTCCGCCGGCGGCTTCCGCGACTTCACGCGCATTGCCGCCTCCGATCCCGTGATGTGGCGCGACATCTTCCTCAACAACCGCGAAGCGGTGCTCGAAATGCTGCAGCGCTTCAGCGAAGACCTGACCGCGTTGCAGCGCGCGATCCGTTGGGGTGAAGGGCAGAAGCTCGAAGATCTCTTCACGCGCACGCGCGCGATCCGCCGTTCGATCGTCGAGGCACACCAGGCGTGAACGCCGGCGCAGCGGCAGGTCGAACGAAGGTGCTGCTGCGCCGGGAATTGCGGGCAGCACTTGGCGAACGTGAGCTTTGGATCTTCGCATACGGATCGTTGATGTGGGACCCGGGGTTCCGCCACGTGGAGGCGGAGCCCGCGCTTTTGCACGGATACCACCGCCGCTTTTGCGTATACTCGCACCGATACCGCGGCACGCCCGAATTTCCGGGCCTGGTGCTGGGCCTCGACCGCGGCGGCCATTGCTGGGGCGTCGCGTATCGCGTTGGCAAGGCCGATGCCAAGGCAGCCCTGCGCTACCTATGGGACCGCGAACTCCTTGGCGGCGGCTACCGCATGGAGCGCCTGCGGGTTCGCCTGAAGTCGCGAGCCGTGCGGGCGCATGCGTTCGTGGTAGACCGAGGTCATCGAAGTTATGCCGGTGCGATGGCCCCCGAGCAGGCCGCGAGCCTCATCCAAGCGGCCGTTGGAGTGCGCGGGCCGTGCCGTCATTACCTCGAGAACACCGTAAACCACTTGGCCCGACTGGGGCTCGAAGATCGGGCGCTGCGCCGTCTTCTGGAGATGATCGGGCGACCCGATCCTAAGAATGCTTCGAGCGCGGCCCGTAATCCTTGATGTCGTAGTAGTGCTTGAGGCCGGCGAAAATCCAGATCACCGAGACGATCGAAAGCGCAAAACCGGTGTAGTGGTAGACACCGTCGGGATAGTTCGCCGCGAGGACGACCCCCACCAAGGCGAGCGCGGCCATGATCGGTATGAAGATCCAAAGGCCGTTTTCGCTATCGATCCACATGAAGCGGGCGCTCCCAATTCGGCGACGAGGCCGCGATCATAGCGGCCGCTCGGCCGAGCGCAACCTCCCCGGTGTCGCGGCCTCGAACAGCTGCGCGAGGCGGGAGCGAACCGCGCGGCCCGCCTCAAGGTCCCAGCAATTGACGATTGCGAGGCGGAATCCGCCGGGCGGCATCGCATGTTGCGCCAACGGCACCTCCTCCTCGAAGGTTATCTGGATCGAGGAGATATGCGGCTCGCGGAGCAAGGGAGGAATCTGCGACCGGTCGATCCGCCAGGGAATGCCGTGTCCGGCAAACAGCACCACGCTGTAGCCGGTGCGGCGCTCGTCCGTGAAGGGCCAGGCGCCGTTTGTATAAAGCGCGACCACCGCGTTGAGCCAACCGGCGCCGTTGAGGTCGAGCCATTGCTCGGACATGCGCAGATGGCATTCGATGATCGAGCCGCCGATGGTTTCGAAATTGATGATGCCGGTGAACCCGTCGAGATGCCGCCTCACCCAAGGCAGCAGCACCGCGTCGAGCTCCGGCATCGTCTCGGCGTGGATCGTCCAATGATCGAAAGTCCCGTCGCCGCTCGCGACCCCGGTGGTGTGGCGCCACCAAAGCGGCTCGCCGCGGCGGAGCGCCACATCCGTGCTCACATGCGGTCCGGTGCAGAGCGCCATCCACATGTGGCCAGGTTGGATCGCGTCCTCGTATTCCTCGGGTGAACGAATGACGCGGCTGCCGGTGCCCATGCCGCGCATGTTGTAGATCGGCTTCGAGAACACCGGGAATCCCGGTGGTTCCGTGCCGTGCGGCCCGTTGGGGAGACCCTGGGTGTCCGCGATCAAGAGCCGGTTATAAATCCACCGCTGCGCCGGAAACAGCGCCCAGGCAGTCGCGTCGTCGATTGGAACGACGACGTTCTCGGGACAGGGCTGGTGCTCGAAGTACTGCCAGCGCCAGGAATCGACACCCAGGAAGGGCACGGAAATCACTCGTGCTGAGGGACAGGGACCGGCGCCATGATGCGCGGCCTCGCCGTCCGTGTCGACCCTCGAAATTGGCTCCTTGATCGACGTTCAGGCGCCCAGCAGCTCCGCCAGGTGGATGAAATCCCGCGCCACAACATCGAAGTCGTGCTCGGCGCGAAAGTCTCGGCTCTGGTGCGGACCATATTCGGTCGGCCGCGCGACGAACCCGGTCTTGAGCCCCTCGCGTTGCGCGGCCACCAAATCGTTGTTGTGCGCGGCGACCAGCATCGCCTCCGAGGGATCGATACGCAGCAGCGCCGGTACGCTGCGATAAGTCTCGGGATCGGGTTTGTAGTGGCGCACCAACTCGGCCGAGAAAATGTTGTCCCAGGGCAGGCCCGAGTGCTTCGCCATATTGAGTAGCAGCGCCACGTTGCCGTTCGAGAGCGTGCCGATGATGAAGCGCCGCTTGAGGCGGGTCAGCCCGTCGACCGCGTCGGGCCAGGGTTTAAGGCGATGCCAGGCCCTGACCAGGTGGTCCTTCTCGGCTTCCGAAAGACCGGCGACACCGTGCCGGGTCAGCAAGGCGTCGAACGTCACGCGGTGAAGATCGTCGAGCACGGTCCAGGGCAGCTCGCCCTTGCGCACTCGATCCATGGCCGGGTGATAACCCCCGCGCCATTCGTCGGCGATGCGCGTCCAATCGGCGGCGACACCTTTGCCGCGGCCAAAGGCCTCGAGCTCGCGGATTATGCTGGAGCGCCAGTCGACGACCGTCCCGAAAACATCGAACACCAGCGCCTTGACGCTCTTCAATTGCGTTGCGTTCATCGCTGTCCTCCTCTGCCGCGGCGCCGGCGGTCAGTGCGGGGCCGACGCGGGTTTTGACGCGCGTTCGCACCGAATGATGCAAGCAGGCGGTCAAGCGCCGCTTCGAGGCGCGCGCCAATTTCGGATTTGCCCTCGAGACGCTGGAGTAGCAGCGCCGCCGCCTCGAGGGTCGAGAGGCTCTCGCCGCGCGGCTCGCGGCGCACCCTTCCGTAGCGCGACGGTGAGGCGGGGGCCAGCGCGATCCGACGGAGCTTCAGTAGCCACGGATTGCGCCACCAGAGCGCCTTCGCCTGACTCCAGCTCCCGTCGAGCAGCACCACGCCCTCGATGCCCGCGAGCGCCGCTGCTTGGTCCGCAAGCGCCGCGCCGTGGCGATCGAGCGCCACCACGGTTTCGCCGGGCACCAGCGCGGCGGGGCGCGCGGAACCCAGATAGAGCACGGCCCAGCGATAGGGGTCCGCGGGGCGGCCGAGCGCTGCTGCGAGATTGGGCCACGAGAGCCCGACGCGCAGCCGGGCATTGCGCAATTCCGCGGCCAGCAGCGCCGCGGTGCCGAGCGACTTATCCTGTTCCTGCGGGTGCTGCAGGATCAGCACTGTGATCCGATTGTCGATCGGCGCGATTTCCGGCGCGTCGAAGGGGTCGGTCTCGGGTTCCATATCCCGAGGCTATAGGCGGATTGGTATGGAGGACAATGGGGAGACGGCCGATGATCTCAGATATAGAGGCGCACACAGATCAAATCGTTCGGTCTGCGTCCATCCGTGTTGTCCTGAAGGCACGGCTCTGCGCGACGCGGGCTGGCGCGGTTGGGGTGGTCTGCTTTACGGTGCGTTCGCGGTCACCCTCGGGAGTTTATGCCATGCGGTACCCGCCGGTGCGTCGTTATGCGGCCAATCAGACCATGCCCTTTACGTTGCTGGTGCCGATCTCCGGCGTGGCTTCGAGCACGCTGATCCTTGGCGACCGGATCGCATCATGACTCCGCGTGAGCGCCAGTCGCCCAATTTCAACGCCCGCCTCGTAGGCGCGCCAATCGACATGCTGGTGCTCCACTACACGGGCATGCGCACGGCCGAGGAGGCGATCGATCGACTCTGCGATCCCGCGGCCAAGGTGAGCGCGCACTACGTGATCGACGAGGATGGTACGGTCTGGCGGCTGGTTGCCGAGGAAAATCGCGCCTGGCACGCGGGCATCTCTTCCTGGCAGGGCACCACCGACGTAAACGGCGCTTCGATCGGGATCGAGCTGGTCAACCCCGGACACGAGTGGGGCTACCGTGATTTCCCCGAGGTGCAGATGGCGGCGCTCGAGGCGCTCGCGCGCGGCATTCTCGGGCGGCACCCGATCCCCGGAGATCGCGTCGTCGGCCATTCCGACGTGGCGCCGCTGCGCAAACAGGACCCCGGCGAGCGCTTCGATTGGCGCCGGCTTGCGCGCGCGGGCGTCGGGATTTGGCCAGAGAACGGAACCGTATTGTCGCCGCATACGATCGCCGAGATGCAGATGGCGCTGGTCCAAATCGGCTATGGCGTTTCGCGCTCGGAGGTGCTCGACGAAGACACCCGCGCGGCGCTGACCGCGTTTCAGCGCCATTTCCGACCCGCGCGCTGCGACGGCGTGCTGGACGACGAGAGCGCCGCGCGCATTGCCGCGGTGGCGCGAGCGGTGGGCGCGTTGCGGCGCGCGCGATAGCCGCTACTGCTCTTTCTTATCCTTATCTTTGTCCTTGTCGCTCCCCTTGGGTGGCGTCGAGACCGGCGTTGGATGCGGTTGGGGATGCGGCTCCGGCTTGGGGGCGACAGTGGCGGGAGCAGGGTGCGAAGGGGGTGCTGGATTTGGTGCCACGGTTGGGTGCGGCGTCGTGGGCGAGGCCGGCCCTTGCGGTCGTTCGTGCTTCTCCGGCTCGGGCGGCGTGACCGCCACGGGCGCAACCGGGTGCCGCGACTCGCGGGTCGTTCCTGGCGTGGGTACCGCGCCAGCGGCGGTGGAGGACCCGGTGCCCGAGCCGGGCAATGGCGGCAGCGGCCGCCCGCCATGGGTAGCGGATGGTTGAGCGCCGCCGCTACCTGACTCAGGCTGGCCGCCTCCCGCGGGCGGCGTGTGCGGATGCACCAGCGTCGGAAGCTCGCGAGGCGCGCCCTCGGTGCCTCCGGGCACTACGGGGTGCGGCAAGGAAGCGGCGGCGATCGGCCTCGGCGGCACCGCCGCAGGTTCGTGCGCGGTCGGCACGGCCCCGGCGGTGATCCCCGCCGGCGCCGGCACCGCCACGCGGTGCACGGCCTCGCCCCTGGCGAAGGCCTCGGCCGGCACCACGGTCGCGGCGCCTCGGTTCACGAAATTGGCCGTGGTCCCGTTGACATTGTTGTCGATGACGATCGTTTCATGGACCCGCGTAATGTTGATCTGATTGATGTTGACAACGCTGCTGCGGTTGACAGAGCGAACGTACTCGACGCTCGTGCGATAGGACGGAACGAACACCTCGCGCGGCCCGAGCGGGAACCACGCCACACCCGGGCGATGGTTTGCGAGGATCACGCCGAAGCTGGGCGTGCCGATGAACACCACAAGCGCCGGCGCAAACACCGGCGGGCCCACGAAGATGCCGGGAGCCCAGCCCCAACCGCGCGGGCCGTGAATCCAGCGGCCATAGTGGAAGGGAGCGAATCCCCAGGGCGCATCGTCGATCCAAGTCCAGCCCCAGGGCGAAATCCAGACCCAATGCCCGAAAGCGTAGGGGGCCCAGCCCACGGGAACGGCACTCGGATACCAGACAGTGCCGTATTGCGGGTCGCTGCTGTAGCTGCCGTATTGCGCGAGATCGCCGGCGCCCGGGATGTAGCTCGGCACGGACGGCGGAAGCTGCGTCACCGGACCTCCGCTCGGCGGCGGTGCGATGGGCGGGCGCGGCTGGTCGCGCGCCGCTGCCCATTGGTCGAGCGGATCGGGGACGGCGGGTGTCAGGGTGACGTCGCCGGGTGCGCTGCCGTCCCCGGTGATCATCGCGGTCTGCCCCGGGGGCACGTCGATCGGCGCGGTCGCGTGCTCGATCCGGGCCGCCCCGGCAAGGGTACCGACCTCCGTCGGATCGACGGTCGTTCCGGCGTTGAAGTGGTATTGCCCCGGCTGCGTCAGATCGACGATGCCGCGGGGGGTCACGACCTGCAGATGCTCGTCGCTGCCGAGCGAGCGCACGCCGAGACTAATCTCGCCCTGGGCCACCGTGAGGACGGCATTCTTGTCGTCGAGGGTGTCGATGTCGATTTCGCTATTGCCGCCGACGCGAATGACGAAAGTGCCGACCTCGATCTCCGCGCGTCCGCCCGGCTGCGCCGCCAGTGCGAAGCCGTTGCTAACCGGGAAGTTCAGCGTGGCGGCGGCCCAATTCGGGCTGTCCGCGGTGCGCTGTTGCACCGTGCCTTCGACATCGCTGAGCCGGCCGACCCGGCCGGGCGGGTCCTGAGGCTCCGGCGCGGTCTGCGCGAAGGCGCTGACGTTGAGGAGGAGAGCAACGAGATAGAGCGGGAGCAAACGCAAGGCCATCATCGTCTTGACCCTCGAAAGGTGCGGGAGCATTCGAAGGAACGGTTTCGGGCGCCCGCACATTCCACGATATCGGGCGGCCGCGCAACCAATGGGTGTGGCGAAAATGTGGCGCCTCGTTGGGTCTATCGACGCTGCGATTTGACTCCGCGCGCACATAGCGCCACATCTAACGGGCCAGACGGCCGGATGGCCGCTCTTCGCTTTCTTTCGGGAGAGCGGAGAGAGGAAAGTCCGGGCTCCACGGCAGCACGGTGCCGGGTAACGCCCGGCGGGGGCGACCCCAGGGAAAGTGCCACAGAAAGCAAACCGCCGTGCCCGGTCCGCGTCTTCGGATGCGGGATGGGCGGCAAGGGTGAAAGGGTGCGGTAAGAGCGCACCGCGCGGGCGGCAACGTCGGCGGCACGGCAAACCCCACCGGGAGCAAGACCAAGTAGGGATGGCGGGCCCCGAAAGGGCCGGGCGCGCTGCAGCGCAGTCATCCGGGTCGGTCGCACGAGGCGCTCGGCGACGGGCGTCCCAGAGGAATGGTCATCGCCCGCCCTCGGCGGGCACAGAACCCGGCTTACAGGCCGTCTGGCGTTTCGTCGAGCGGCATAGGAGCGAAGCATGATCAGGGTCGAATTGCTGCGCGATAAGGGCATCGTCATTGTCATGCCCGAAGGCAAACTCGAGGCCTCGGATTTCGACCGGATCGCCGCGGAGGTCGACCCCTTCATCAAGGCGAACGGAAGGCTGAACGGTGTGTTGCTTTACACCGCGAGTTTCCCGGGGTGGGCGGACTTTGCGGCGCTCGTGACGCACATCCGGTTCGTCAAGGAACATCACCGCAGTATCAGGCGTGTCGCCGCTGTCTCCGACAGCAGTTTCCTCAAGATCATGCCGGCCGTCGCCAGACACTTTGCCGCCGCGGAGATCCGCCATTTCCCGTTCGCTGAAAAAGAGCGCGCTCTTGCCTGGCTGGAGGCAGCCCAGTGACGCTCCTCGCCATCGTCGGTCGGGGCAGCGCGGCAAGCGTCTTTCTGTAATTACGGGAATTACGGTGACAATGCACTTTGATCGCGCGCACGCGTCGCCAGAGCCTATTTGGCGCACTATCACCGTAATTGGGCTCTTTGCGAGCGGCAGATTTTCGGTCGGGTTGCCCCGCCTCGATGGGCCGGGCTATTCGAGAATACTCACTGACCCGGACGTCTCCTGCACGACTTCCTTGCGCCGAAGAGCTTCCGCCATGGCTCCATATTCCTCTGCGAGCCGGGCCAGCGCCTCGATTGCGTGATAATCGAGGCAGTGCCTCCCTAAGCGCAAACATTGCTGCACTCTCTCCTCGTAATATCGAGGAGACGCGATGGCAGGATCAATGCTGTACATAAATCATTATTTACCATGAACTCACTGATTTGAGTATTGAAAATTCTGTCATATAGCAGAATTAAACTGGTGATGTGCGTGTCTCAAGAATTTCTGGTGATTGTTAAGACCGATTACTAGACTGGTTCATGGTGGCCTTCAGTATTTGGAGAGTTCCTTAATTCATTCACGGTAGCCTGCGAGGGCGGTATTGCATCCTTCCCCCTGGGGCAAAACCGCCGCTCTCCTCGGATGAGCGAGCCCCGCCCGCTCCCCACGGGCGGGGCTGTTCATTTCGCTGCAGAGTTACAACAATCGACCGTTTCCGGATCGCCGCCGCTCCGCAATTCATGGGCCGCAACTCACCGTGGCTCCAAAATTCTGATACCATCATTGAAATGACGATGCGGACGCTTCCTCGTTGCGACGATCGGACGTCATTGCTCGAGCGCGTGAAGCGCGTAGCGATCGGTCGCCGAGCCATATGATCAAAAACTTCAGCGACCACGCGGCTAACGAGCGCACCTTCCTCGCTTGGGTGCGTACGGCCATCGCCGTGATGGCCTTCGGGTTCCTCGTCGAGAGGTTCGACCTGTTCCTGGAGGTCGCGGCGCCGTCGCTGGCAAATCGAACATTGTCGGCGGGCAGCCAGAAATTCGGCAGCTTCGCCGGGTTCATGCTCATTATTTTGGGCACGATCATGATTGCGGTGGCCGCGCTCCGCTTTCTGACAACGGCGAAGAATATCGACAGTGATCAGCCGCATCCGAGCACCGGGGCGCGGATCGACTTGGCGCTTGCGGCACTGCTGGTGTTGCTGGGTTGCTCACTTCTACTCTATCTGTCGCACGCATTTACAACGAATATTTGAGCGCGCTGCAGGGGCGTCCATAATCGTCCTAGCTCCTCGGTAATAATCCCTCTAGCCTGAGTAAATGCTGCCTCAAGCGCCGATTTCCCTCCACCTCGACCTATTTCGTTACTGGGATTTGAAGGGCGCAGGCCGCGCCATGCCGGCGCGGCGGGATATCGATCCCTGCGAAATGCCGGCCGCTCTGCTTCCGCACGTGGTCATTATCGATCAGCCTGACGGCCGCTTTCGCTATCGTCTTGTCGGCACTGCGGTTGTGCGAGACCTCGGCAGCGATTTGACGGGGTGTTGGGTTGGGAGCCACACCAGCTCGCCCTCGTATGCGACCGTTGTGCTGTCGATTTACCGGCGGGCGTTCGCCTCCGCACGCCCGCTCTTCACCACGGGTGAGCACAGGACCGACAGCGGCACCATCCAGAGCAACTCGCGTCTCCTTTTGCCGCTCTCCGACGACGGCGCCGCAGTGAACATGGTGATTTTCAGCCGTGTCGCGCGCTTCAATCGCAATGTCAAGGCCGGCACGGACTGGCTCAAGGATGCACCCGGAAAGGTCTGTTCCGTAGATGATGTCGCTACGGAGGAGGAGATCGGAAGACTGAGCCTCGGCTGGGAGCGTCACTGCCTCTCGAGCAGCGCCCTTCCGGCCTCGATTTGAACGCGACCATTCGCTCCGACCCCTATCCCGACCCCCGACCCCCCATCCCGGCCCCCCATCCAGACCCCATCCCAGCCCATCGCGAATTTCGGTTCCTTGTCACCATTCTAGGACGTCACGCAAAGAGAACATATCGTGAATACAGTTAAAACTGCGGCGGATATTTCACCATTGCTTGTGCAAGTGGAAAGCCCGGAGACTAGCCCTAGCAATAATCGTTAACGGTCGCGCAACCCCCGGCGATCTCAGGATTTTTCCACTAAATCTGTTGACAATCCCATGCTATCCCAAGTATACCCAACGTGTCCCAAGCGTGCGGCGCCGTTTCCCATTCCGAGACGCGGGCCGGCTGAATGCTTTGATCGCGCTGGGTCGGGGGCTCGGGGTTTGCGGTGGCGGCGGCACTCCAGTTCATCAGCAGGTACCGCAACAAGATCGACCGCAAAGGGCGCGTGTCGGTGCCGGCGACCTTTCGCGCGGCGCTCAGCGGCGGCGGATCGAACCTTCCGCCGATCATCTGCTACCCGTCGCACCAGCATGCGTGCATCGAGGGCATGGCGCACAGCGAGCTCGAAAGGATGATCGGCGACGCCGAGGGGAAGCCGAAATTCTCGCGCGAGCGCCGCATGCTCGAAGGCATGTTCAGCCGCATGAGCGAGCTGCCCTTCGACAGCGAAGGGCGCGTCATGCTGCCCGAGAATCTTACGCGCCATGCCGGTATCACCGACATGGCCATGTTCGTGGGCTGCGGGAGCACCTTCCAAATTTGGGAGCCGGAACGCTTCAACTTGCGCGACGCGGAGCTCGATGCCGAGCTGGCCGAGATGACGCGCCGCGAGGAAGCGATGGCCGCTTCCAATCCGGGTACCGCGCCGTGAGCGCGCCCCAGACCGATATTTCCGCGATGGCGGACCGCGCGGGCGCGCACGTGCCCGTGCTGCTGAGCGAAGCGATCGCCGCGTTGGCGCCACGCGACGATGCGCTCTATGTGGACGGCACCTTCGGCGCCGGAAATTACACGCAGGCACTGCTCGAAGCCGCGCGCTGCGTCGTGGTCGCGATCGACCGGGATCCCGAGGCCGTGCACCGCGCCGCTGCTTTGCAGCAACGCTTTGCGGGTCGGCTTCGGGTGGTCGAAGGACGCTTCGGCGAGATAGAGAGCTTGCTTGCCCCGCTCGGCATCTCTGCCGTGGCCGGCGTCGTCCTCGATCTCGGCCTCTCTTCGGACCAGCTCGCCGATCCCGCGCGCGGCTTTTCGTTTCGCTCCGACGGCCCGCTCGACATGCGCATGTCGAAGAGCGGCATCAGCGCGGCCGAACTCATCAATACGCTCTCCGAGACCAAGCTTGCCGATCTCATTTATGTCCTGGGCGAAGAGCGTCACGCGCGGCGCGTGGCGCGCGCGATCGTGGCGGCGCGCGCCAAGGCCCCACTTACCCGCACCGGCGAATTGGCGGCGCTGATTCGCGGCGTCGTGCCGGCGACCGGCGGCATCGATGGCGCGACGCGCACCTTCCAAGCGCTGCGCATGGAGGTGAACGACGAGTTGGGTGAGCTCGAACGTGCGCTCGTGGCTGCCGAGCGACTGCTGCAGCCGGGCGGACGGCTCGCGATCGTCTCGTTCCATTCGCTCGAGGATCGCCGGGTCAAGGAATTCCTGCGCGCGCGCAGCGGCGCGGGTGCGCCTTCGCGCCATCGGCCGGCGGTCGCGGCACCGCCGCCCAGCTTCACCTTGATCACACGCAAACCGGTTCGGCCCTCGGCCGCGGAATTGGCGCTCAATCCGCGCGCGCGTTCGGCTCGGCTGCGGGCGGCGGAGCGCACGGCGGCGGCGCCCATGCCCCGGGAGATCGCGGCATGATCGCGATGCTGCGCCTCTCGACGTGGCTCTGGCTAGCCTTGGTCGCCGCAGCCGGATCCGCGACGTACCTGGTCAAGTATCAGGTGACGCAGCTCGACGAGCGCCTCGCGCGCGTCAATCGCGCGATCGACGCGGACCGCGCGGAGACGCGCGGGCTCGAGGCGGAGTGGAGCCTGCTGAACCAGCCGGCGCGGCTGGATCAGTTGCGGCGCAAATATCTCTCAACCCTGACGCCGCTCACCGGCGCCAACTACGGCGGCCTCGACCAGGTGCCGTTCCGGCGTGGCGAGGAACCGACCAAGCCGAGCGAACAACCGGCGCCGGCGGGCGGCCAGGCCGCACCCCCCGCGGTGCCAGGCCCGGCGATCGCGTTGCCGGGCGGTCCTGCGCTTGTGAGTGCCAAGCCGGGAGCGTCCCGATGATTTCCGGACGCGATGACAATCCGTGCCGCCCGCGCCATTTCAAACCGCCGCCTTGCGGACCGATGCCGGCGTCGGGGCCGGTGCGCCAGTCCCTCGAGACGATCTACACACGGCTCCTGTTGATGACGGTGCTGTTCGGACTCGTGTTCGTCGGGATCAGCGGCCGCCTCATCGATCTGATGTGGCTCAAGGATGGCGATCCCAAGCTGGCGCGCGCCCATGTACGGCCGCATATCGAGATCAGCCGCGCCGATATCCTCGACCGCAACGGCGTCGCGCTTGCGACCACGCTCGAGGGGCCCTCGGTCTATGCCGATCCCAAGCAGATGGCGGCGGCGGGCGTCGATCCGACGGAGGCCGCGCGTAAGCTCGCGACGGTGCTTCCCGGCGTCGATGTGCCGGACCTTGCGAAACGCCTCGGCTCGGATCACGGCTTCGCCTGGATCCGCCGTCAACTCACGCCCGACGAGGAGGCGCGGGTCAACGGACTCGGCATCCCCGGCATTTTCTTTCAGAACGAGCAACGCCGCATCTACCCGCAAGGGCCGCTCGCCGCGCACGTGATCGGCTATGTGGGCATCGACAACAAAGGCTTCGCGGGGATCGAGCGCGGCCTCGATGACGAACTCAAGACCAGCGACGATCCGCTCGAACTCTCGATCGACGTTCGGCTGCAATACATCCTGCAAGAGGAAATTCAGCAGCAGATCACCGCCTTCAACGCCAAGGGCGGCATGGGCATCATCGCCGACGTGAATACCGGAGAAATTCTCGCGCTTACCTCGCTGCCGGAATTCGATCCGAACGCCGTCCGGAACGCGGATCCCAAATCGCTGTTCAATCGCGCCACGCTCGGAACCTACGAGATGGGCTCGGTGTTCAAAATCTTCAACACGGCGATGGCGCTCGATGATCACGTAACCACGCTGCAAAGCAGCTTTGACGCGACGCAGCCCATCCACGTCGGGCGATTCACCATCCACGACGATCACGCGAAGGCGCGCTGGCTGACGGTCTCCGAGATTTTCATGTACTCGTCCAACATCGGCTCGGCGAAGATGGCGGTGCAGGCGGGCATCGACCGGCAACAGGATTTCCTCGGCCGTCTCGGCCTGCTGAAGGAGCCCAAGATCGAAATCCCGGAGGTGGGTCGGCCGGAAATTCCCCACCCCTGGCACCTCATCAACACCATGACGGTGGCGTTCGGCCACGGCATCTCCGTCAGTCCGCTGCAGATGGTGGTCGCGACAAGCGCCGTGGTGAACGGCGGCGTCCTGCACCGCGCGACGTTCCTGAAGCGCGCATCCGGGTCGCATCCCGATGGCGCGCGCGTGCTATCCGAAAGCACGTCGGAGGACATGCGGCGTCTCCTCCGCCTGGTGGTGGAACGCGGCACCGGCAAATTCGCGGCCGCACCCGGCTACCTCGTCGGCGGCAAGACCGGAACGGCCGAGAAGGTCGAGGGCCACCATTACGCGGAAAAGGAGCTGCTCTCGTCCTTCATCGGCGTGTTTCCGATCAATCAGCCGCGCTACATCATCTTGGTCAGCATCGATACGCCGCACGGCACCGCTAAGAGCGGCGGCGAAGCGACCGGCGGTTGGGTTGCGGCTCCCGCGGTTAGCCGGATCGTGCAGCGCATGGCGCCGATCGAGGGAATTCCTCCGGTTGACGAAGACTCGCCCGAAATTCGCCGCGCTTTGCTGGTGAACTCGGGGCCGAATTCCGCGCCGGCCTCGGTACCAAAGCTTGCGGCTAACTGACCTCATGCAAGGCAACCTCGCTCCCACGCTGCCGCCGACGGCGAATGGAGACCCGGAAATTCGCGGCCTCACCGCCGATTCGCGCGCGGTCGAACCCGGCTATCTGTTCGCGGCCCTGCCTGGCGCCAAGGTGCACGGGAGGGAGTATATCGAGCAAGCGGTGGCGCGCGGCGCGGTTGCGCTGCTGATCGACGATCCGCAGCTCCTCGCCCCCCTGCACGAGCGTTTCCCGCAGGTGCCGGTGGTGGTCGACGCCAATCCGCGCCGGCGCCTCGCATTGATGGCGGCGCAATTCTATGCGCCGCAGCCGCGCGTCGTCGCGGCGGTCACGGGTACCAACGGCAAGACCTCGGTCGTGACCTTCCTGCGACAGATTTGGCAGCGTGCCGGGCTCCGCGCGGCGAGCCTCGGAACGCTCGGCATCATTGGGCCCGACGGTGCCGAGCAGGGTTCGCTCACCACGCCCGATCCCGTGACGCTGCATCGTGAATTGAACAAGCTCGCGCGCGGCGGGATCAATCACGTCGCGCTCGAAGCGTCGAGCCACGGCCTTGACCAGTTCCGCCTCGATGGGCTCGAAATCGCGGCGGCGGCGTTCACCAACCTGACCCACGAACACCTCGACTACCACAGGACCATGGCGGCCTACCTCGCCGCCAAGGCGCGGCTCTTTGGGCAGGTGATGCGCCCGGGCGGCCACGCGGTCCTCAACGCCGACGTGCCGCAGTTCGAGACCCTGCGCGAGCTCTGCGCGAAGCGCTCGCACCGTGTCTACGGTTATGGCGCCAGCCCGATCGCGGATCTGCGCTTGCTCGCGACGCGTCCGCTCGGACATGGGCAAGAGCTCGAACTGATCGTGCTGGGACGGCGGCGCAGCTTGCTGCTGCCGCTGGCCGGCGGTTTTCAGGCGATGAACGCGCTGGCCGCGCTCGGGCTTGCGATCGCGACCGGCGTCGGCCCCGACGAAGCCGTGACGGCGCTTGGCCAACTCACGGGTGCGCCCGGCCGGATGCAGCACGTGGCGTCGCATCCGAACGGCGCGCCGGTATTCGTCGATTACGCGCACAAGCCCGATGCGCTCGAGACGGTGCTGCGGGCGCTGCGCCCGCAATGTCGCGGCGCGCTGGTCGTCGTGTTCGGCTGCGGCGGAGAGCGCGATACCGTCAAGCGGCCGATGATGGGCGCGATCGCGGCGCGGCTCGCCGACCGCGTCATCGTCACCGACGATAATCCCCGGGGCGAGAATGCAAGCGCGATCCGCCGCGCGATCCTGGCGGCCGCGCCTGGGGCGCGCGAAATCGCCGACCGCGCCGAAGCGATCGCTGTGGGTATCCGCGAACTTGGGGCGAAGGACTTGTTGGTGATCGCGGGCAAGGGACACGAGCGCGGCCAGATCGTGGGTTCGGTCGTCCATCCCTTCGACGATGCGGAGGTCGCCCGCCGTGTCGTTGCGGAATTGATGCGGGGGCGGCCGTGAGCGCGCTCTGGACGACGGCCGAGGCCATTGCCGCCACGGGCGGCACGTGCGCCGGTCCCTGGGAAGCGACCGGCGTCTCGATCGACAGCCGCACTCTTGTGCGGGGCGATCTCTTCGTGGCGCTCCGCGGGCCGAGCCTCGACGGGCATGATTTCGTCGAAGCCGCGTTCGCCAAAGGCGCCGTCGCCGCCATGGTGGCGCGCGCGCCGCCCGACCTGCCGCAGGGGGCGCCGCTGCTGCTGGTCGACGACACCTTGGCGGCGCTCGAAGCGCTGGGCCGAGCGGCACGCAGGCGAAGCGCCGCACGCGTTGTCGGCGTCACGGGCAGCGTCGGCAAAACCGGAACCAAGGAGGCGCTGCGTCGCGCCCTTGAGCGCCAGGGTCCGACCGTGGCATCGGCTGCAAGCCTCAACAATCACTGGGGTGTACCGCTGTCGCTCGCGAGAATGCCGCGCGATTCGCGCTTCGGGGTCTTCGAGATCGGCATGAACCATCCCGGCGAAATCGACAGGCTCGCGCGACTCGTCGAGCCCGATGTCGCCGTGATAACCACCATAGCGCCCGCGCACCTCGGATACTTCCGGTCGGTCGAGGCGATCGCCGACGCCAAGGCGGAGATCTTCAACGGCATGACGGCGCACGGCACAGCGGTGCTTAACGCCGATAATCCGCACTTTTCGCGGCTTGAGGCTGCGGCGCGGGCGCGCGGCATCGCGCGCATCATCGGATTCGGCGCAACTCCGCGCGCGGCGGTGCGACTCGTCGACAGTCATCTTTATTCGACAGCGAGTGCCGTTACCGCCATGGTTATGGACGATGTCGTGGACTATTGCGTCAGCCTGCCTGGCCGCCATTGGGTTATGAATAGCCTTGCCGTGATGGCGGCGGTAAAAGCGCTCAATGCCGATATCGGCGCCGCTGCGGTGGCGATGGCGACACTCGAGCCTTTGACCGGCCGCGGGCGGCGTCACCGGGTCGCGATCGCCGGTGGCGAAGTCCTGCTGATCGACGAAAGCTACAATGCCAATCCCGATTCGATGCGCGCTGCGCTCGAAGTCTTGGCCGCGAGCGAGCCGCGTCCGGGCGGACGACGCATTGCCGTGTTGGGTGACATGCTGGAGCTGGGCGACCGATCCCTAGAGCTGCACGCCGCATTGGCACGGCCGGTTCTCGATGCGGGGGTGGATCTCGTCTACACCGTCGGGCGCGCGATGGAAGAGCTTGATCGCGCGTTGCCGCCGCAGCACCGCGGCGGTCACGCCGCCGGCGCGCGGGAACTGGCGCCCGAGCTTGCCGCGGCGCTTCGTCCCGGCGACGTGGCCATGGTGAAGGGCTCGCTCGGCAGCCGCATGGCGGAGATCGTCCAGCATTTGCTGAAGGCGGAGCGCAAGCCGGCGCTCGCGAGCGAGGTTTAGCTCGATGCTGTTTCAGTTCCTTGTTCCCTTTGCCGATCAGTTCACGCCGCTCAATCTCTTTCGTTACATCACCTTCCGCAGCGGCGGCGCGGTGGTGACGGCGCTCTTCATCAGCTTCATCGCGGGACCCGCGGTGATTAGCTGGCTCAGATCGAAGCAGGCCGAGGGACAGCCGATCCGGACCGACGGACCCGAGGGCCATCTGCTCAGCAAGAAGGGCACGCCCACCATGGGCGGGTTCCTGATCTTGCTGGCGATCATGGTTTCCACTTTGTTGTGGGCCGATCTCGCCAATCTCTACGTCTGGGTAACGCTGCTCGTGACCATCGGCTTCGGCGGCATCGGGTTCCTCGACGATTATCAGAAATTGACCCGGCGCTCGTCGCGCGGCGTTTCGAGCCGCGTCAAGCTGCTGGCGGAAATCGCGCTCGGAGTGCTTGCGGCGCTCGCGATCGTTTCGCTCGAACCCAAGGACCTCGCGCACGCGCTCGCGGTGCCGTTCTTCAAGAACGTGCTGGTGGAGCTTTCCTGGTTCTTCGTTCCGTTTGCGGCAGTGGTGATCACGGGTGCTTCGAACGCCGTCAATCTGACCGATGGGCTCGATGGGCTTGCGATCGTTCCGGCGATGATCGCGGCGGGTTGCTTCGCGCTGATCTCCTATCTCGCGGGAAATCTTATCTTTGCGACTTATCTGCAAATCCACCACGTGCCAGGCGCGGGTGAATTAACGGTGTTTTGCGGGGCGATGGTGGGGGCCGCACTGGGCTTCCTCTGGTTCAATGCGCCGCCTGCGATGGTGTTCATGGGCGACACCGGGTCGCTCGCGATCGGTGCCGCGCTTGGCGTGATCAGCGTCATCACCAAGCACGAGTTGGTGCTCGTCATCATCGGGGGCCTGTTCGTGCTGGAGACCATTTCCGTGATCGTGCAGGTCGCGAGCTTCAAGCTCACGGGCAAACGCGTCTTCCGCATGGCGCCGCTGCACCATCACTTCGAGAAGAAGGGCTGGCAGGAGCCGACCATCGTCATCCGGTTCTGGATCATCGCCTCGATCCTCGCGATCGCCGGCCTTTCGACGCTGAAGCTGCGGTGAGCGCGATGATCCCGGTGACAGCTTATGCCAATCGGGATGTGATGGTGCTGGGCCTGGCGCGCTCGGGCCTTGCGGCGGCCGTGGCGCTCGGTGCCGGAGGGACGCGCGTCCACGCCTGGGATGATGCGGCAGAGCGGCGCGCGGCCGCGGCGGAGCGGGGCGTTCCGATCCGCGATCCCGCTTCGATAGAGTGGCGGGGAATGGCGGCGCTGGTGATATCACCGGGAATCCCGCACACCCATCCAAAGCCGCATCCGGCCGCCGCCGCGGCGCGCGCTGCCACCGTGCCGATCTTGGGCGACATCGAACTCCTGGTGCAGAGCGTACCCGCGGCCCGCTATATCGGCGTCACCGGCACCAACGGAAAATCGACGACCACGGCGCTCATCGGTCACATCCTCAAGGCGAGCGGCCGCAAGGTCGAAGTCGGCGGCAATCTCGGGACCCCCGTGCTCTCCTTCGAACCGTTGCAGCGCGACGGCGTCTACGTGCTGGAGATGAGTTCCTACCAGCTCGAGCTTACGGCGTCGCTTGCGTGCGATGTCGCGGTGCTGCTTAACGTGACACCGGACCATCTCGACCGGCATGGCGGCATGCCGGGTTACATCGCCGCCAAACGCCGCATATTCATGCATCAGGAAAGGCGGCAAACCGCGGTGGTCGGCGTTGACGATGAGATCTGCGAGGACGTCGCCCGCGACCTGACAGCCGCGGGAAAACAACAAGTGCTGAGGGTTTCGGCCGAGCGTTTGCTTCCGCGCGGCATATACGTGACCGACGGGGTGTTGACCGATGCGAGCGAAGCTGCGCCGGTTCCGGTGCTGGAAATGCGCCGCGCGCCGCGCTTGCCGGGTCGACACAACTGGCAGAACGCCGCGGCGGCCTATGCGGCGTCGCGACGCATCGGGGTTTCACGCGACGAAGCAGTCGCGGGCATCGAGAGCTTCCCCGGCCTTGCGCATCGCCAAGAGTTGATCGCGACCATCGACGGTATTCGCTACGTCAACGATTCCAAGGCCACCAATGCCGATGCCGCCGCCAAGGCGCTCGCGTGTTACGAGGCGATCTACTGGATCGCGGGCGGGCTCCCCAAGGAGGGCGGCATCGAGAGCCTCAGGCCCTACTTCTCGCGTATCCATCACGCTTTTCTGATCGGCACGGCGGCGGCGCAATTCGCGCATACGCTCGGCAGCGCGGTGCCGCACAGCGAGACCGGAGACCTTGCGGCGGCGGTGGCGGCGGCGGCGCGCCTTGCGCGGGCGGATGCACGGTCGGGTGCCGTGGTTCTGCTCTCGCCGGCCTGCGCCTCCTTTGACCAGTTCGCGAATTTCGAGGCGCGCGGAGACGCGTTTCGCACGCTCGTCGCCGATCTACGGGGGGCGCGATCGTGAGCTTTCCCCGCACGGACCAAAGCGCCTTTGCCCAGTGGTGGTGGACCGTCGACCGCTGGACCTTGGCGGCATTGCTGGCGCTGATGGGATTCGGCTCGCTGCTGGTGATGGCGGCAAGCCCCGCGGTGGCCGAGCGGATTCACGTCGACGGCCTGCACTTCATCGAGCGCTATTTCGCGGTGCTGCCGCTGTCGGTCGCCGTCATGATCTGGGTCTCGCTGCAGACGCCGAAAACCGTGCGGCGAATCGCGCTCGCCGTGTTCATCGTTTCGCTGGCGCTCGTCGCCTACACCTTCGTGGGCGGGGTCGAGATCAAGGGCGCGCGGCGCTGGATCAATCTGCCGATGCTGGCGATACAACCCTCGGAGTTCGTCAAGCCGAGCTTCGCGATAATCGCGGCCTGGCTCTTCGCCGAGCAGCGCCGCGAGCCGCGCTTTCCCGGCAACGCCATTTCGATCGCCTTGCTGGTGGTGGTGGTGGGCATGCTGGTGAAACAGCCCGACCTCGGAATGGCGGCGGTGGTTTCGTCGGTGTGGCTCGCGCAGTTCTTTCTGGCGGGGCTGCGCTTCTACTGGGTTGCAATGGGGCTGGGCTGCGGCGCCGCCGGTCTGGTCGGCGCTTATTTCACTTGGCCGCACGTGGCAAGCCGGATCGATCGATTCCTGTTTCCCGACACCGGCGACGGCTATCAGGTGAGCCGCTCCATGGACGCTTTCATGAACGGCGGCGTTTGGGGACGCGGTCCCGGAGAAGGCACGGTCAAATATTCGCTGCCCGACGCGCACGCGGATTTCGTCTTCGCGGTCGCCGGCGAGGAGCTCGGCATGATCGCCTGCCTGGTCATCGTCGCGCTCTTCGCCTTCATCGTGATGCGCGGCTTTGCCCGCGCGATGCAGGATAACAACCTCTTCGTGATTCTCGCTTCGGCCGGTCTCTTCGCGCAGTTCGGCATGCAGGCGGTCGTCAACATGGCCTCGACCCTGCACATGATGCCGACCAAGGGCATGACGCTTCCGTTCATTTCCTACGGCGGCTCCTCGATGCTGGCGCTGGGGTTGGGAATGGGAATGGCGCTGGCGCTGACTCGGCGCCGCTTCGCCGGGGTCGAAACATGAGCGGCGCCGGCGTGGTCGTGTTGGCTGCCGGCGGCACCGGCGGCCACATGTTCCCGGCCGAAGCGCTGGCGCACGCGCTGCTGACGCGCGGCCGCCGGGTCACATTGATGACCGACAGCCGAGGCGCGGGGTTCGGGGAGCGTCTCCCGGCCGTTGCCTTGCAGCGGATCAGCGCCGGCCGAATCGGCGGTAATATCGTGCGACGGCTTTTCGGTTTCGCGGCATTGGCATTTGGCACGATCGAGGCTGCCCGAAAGCTGCGCGCGCTCGCACCCGCCGCGGTCGTGGGATTCGGCGGGTATGCTTCGGTGCCAACCATGCTCGCGGCCGGCCGCCAAAGCCTGCCGACGCTTATTCACGAGCAGAACGCGATCCTGGGGCGCGCCAACCGGATGCTGGCGCCGCGCGCTCGTCGTATCGCCACTTCCTTCGCGGCGGTTGGCGCAATGCGGCCGCAGGACCGCGAGCGCTCGGTCGAGACCGGCAATCCGGTTCGGCCCGCGATCGCTGCGCTCCGAGACGCGCCCTACCGGGCGCCCGACGCCGGCGGCACCTTCGAGTTGCTGATCCTCGGCGGAAGCCAGGGCGCTCGGGTGTTGAGTGCCGTGGTTCCGGCCGCGCTCTCGAAGCTCGATCCGGCCTTGCGCCGAAGGCTCCGTCTCTCGCAGCAAGCACGAGCCGAGGACGTTGAAGCGGTGCGCGCCGCGCACGCCGCGAGCGGGGTGGTGGCGGAGGTAAAGCCGTTCTTCGATGACGTGCCGATGCGGCTGGCCCGCGCCCATCTGGTGCTCGCGCGCTCGGGCGCCTCGACCGTGGCGGAGCTCACCGTGGCCGGCCGTCCCGCGATACTCGTGCCGTACCGCCACGCCGCCGATGATCACCAGACCGCCAACGCGCGCGCTCTCGAAGCGGCGGGTGCGGCCTGGGTGATGCCGGAAAGCGAATTCACCGCGGAGGCACTCGCGGAGCGGCTCGCGCGGCTCATGGAGGCGCCGGAACTTTTGCGGGAAGCGGCGAGGCGCGCGCATGCGCTGGGTCGGTCGGATGCGGCCGAGCGGCTTGCCGACCTCGTGCTCGACGTCGCGGGCGAAAGCCGCCGGGAGTGCCGACCATGAAGGCGCTGCCGCTGGACATCGGCGTCCTGCATTTCGTCGGTATCGGCGGCATCGGCATGAGCGGCATCGCCGAAGTCCTGCACAACTTGGGTTATCGCGTGCAGGGCAGTGATCTCGCGGACAACGCCAATGTCAGGCGGTTGCAAGGCCTCGGTATTCCCGTCGTCGTCGGCCACCAGGCAGAGAATCTCGGCGAGGCGCAGGTGGTGGTGGTTTCCTCCGCCGTCAAGCCGGACAATCCCGAGGTGGTGGCCGCGCGTGCGCGTCTCGTTCCCGTGGTCCGTCGCGCCGAGATGCTGGGCGAGCTCATGCGCCTCAAATGGTCGATCGCGATCGCGGGAACCCACGGCAAGACCACCACCACTTCGATGATCGGCGCGCTGCTCGAAACCGCGCAGCTCGACCCCACCGTGATCAATGGCGGCATTGTCAATGCCTACGGCACCAACGCGCGCCTCGGCGCCGGCGATTGGATGGTGGTGGAGGCGGATGAAAGCGACGGCACTTTCGTGAAGTTGCCGGCGACCATCGCGATCGTGACGAACATCGATCCCGAGCATCTCGACTTCTATCGCAATTTTGAGGCCGTGCAGCAGGCTTTCGAGAGCTTTGTCGGCAACATCCCCTTCTACGGTTTTGCCGCGCTTTGCATCGATCACCCGGTGGTGCAGCGCATGATCCCCCGCATCGCCGAGCGCCGCATCGTGACCTATGGTCTCTCGCCTCAGGCGGACGTGCGCGCCGTCAACATCGAGATCACCCGCGCCGGCGCGCGCTACGACGCGGTGCTGACCGACCGCCAGGCCGATCTGAACCGCACCATTCCAGGCCTCACGCTGCCGATGCTGGGCGAGCACAACGTGCAGAACTCGCTGGCGGCGATAGCGGTGGCGCAGGAGATGGGCCTTCCGGACGAAGTCGTGCGGACGGCGCTCGCGACCTTCAAGGGCGTCAAGCGCCGCTTCACCAAGACCGGCGAGGTGAACGGCATCACCGTGATCGACGACTACGGCCATCACCCCGTCGAGATCGCGGCGGTATTGCGCGCGGCGCGCGCCGCGACGACCGGCAGCGTGATCGCCGTGGTGCAGCCGCATCGCTACACCAGGGTCGCGAACCTGTTCGACGAATTCTGCACCTGCTTCAACGACGCGGACGTGGTGATCGTCGCCGACATATATGCCGCGGGCGAAGCGCCGATCGAAGGCATCGACCGCGACGCGCTGGTGCAAGGCTTGCAGCGCAGCGGCCATCGCTCCGTGCTGCCGCTCGAGTCGACAAAGCATCTGGCGGCGCTGGTCAAGATGATCGCCAAGCCCGGTGACTACGTGGTGTGCCTGGGAGCCGGCTCGATCACCTATTGGGCGCAGGCGCTCCCGGCCGAACTCGAGGGAGTATTCGCGGCCCCGAAGACGGCGGGGACGGCCGCATGATGACCGCACCCATAAAGGCGCGATTGATCGACCGGCTCCCGTCGGTGCGTGGGCGCTTGAGCGAGAACGTGCCGCTCGCGGGGGTCACGTGGTTCCGCGTGGGCGGCCCGGCGGAAGTACTGTTCCGGCCGGCCGACGCTGCGGACCTCGCGGCCTTCCTTGCGGCCAAGCCCGCGGATGTGCCGGTAACCGTGATCGGCGTCGCCTCCAATCTGTTGGTGCGCGACGGCGGCGTTGCGGGTGTGGTGGTGCGCCTCGGGCGTGGCTTCGCCGGCATCGAGGCAGAGGGCACGGATGTGCGCGCCGGCGCCGGCGCTCTTGACCTGAACGTGGCGCTTGCGGCGCGCGATGCCGGCATTGCCGGGCTCGAATTCCTCTCGGGCATTCCCGGCACGATCGGCGGTGCGCTGCGCATGAACGGCGGCGCCTATGGCAGCGAGATCAAGGACGTGCTCGTTCTCGCCGAGGCGTTCGACCCCGCGGGCCGACGGCACGTGCTGGCGCCGGCCGAGATGCGGCTTTCCTACCGTCACTGCGGCGTGCCAGAGGATTGGATTTTCATCGCTGCCGTGCTTGCGGGCCGGGCCGGCGATCGCGTGCAGATCGAACGGCGCATGGCCGAGATCGAGCGTGAGCGTAATGCCAGCCAGCCGATCCGCTCCCGCACCGGCGGTTCGACCTTTGCCAATCCACCGGGACAGAAGGCTTGGGAGCTGATCGATCGCGCGGGCTGCCGCGGCTTGCGGCGCGGCGGCGCGATGGTGTCGGAAAAGCACGCCAATTTCCTGATCAATACCGGCGCCGCCAGCGCTGCCGACATCGAGGGGCTGGGCGAGGAAGTGCGCCGCCGCGTGTTTGAGAGCTTTGGCATCGCGCTCGAATGGGAGATTCGCCGCATCGGCAGCCCCGCGGCCGGCCTCGAGGAGGTTGGACCGTGACCCGAGTGGCGTTGCTCATGGGCGGCTGGTCGGTCGAGCGCGAGGTTTCGCTGTCGAGCGGCGCCGAATGCGCCAAGGCGCTCGAGGCCGAGGGTTACGAGGTCATGCCCGTTGACGTGACGCGGGACCTCGACGGACTGCTGAAGGCGCTGACCCCGCGTCCCGACGTGGCGTTCAACGCTTTGCATGGCCGCGGCGGCGAGGACGGCACGATCCAGGGTGTGCTCGAATTCCTGCGCATTCCCTATACGCATTCCGGCGTGCTTGCTTCGGCGATCGCAATGCACAAGCCGACGGCAAAGGCGGTGTTCGCTGCGGCGGGCCTGCCGCTCGCGGAGAGCCGCGTGGTGCGCCGCGCCGAACTTGCGGAGGGCGACCTCCTGCCGCGCCCCTTCGTCGCCAAACCCGTCAACGAAGGTTCGAGCGTCGGTGTGCGGATCGTGCGGGAGCACGACAATTCCTGGGCCGAAGAGGCCAAGAGTTGGGCCTATGAAGAGGCGCTGGTGGAGCGCTATGTGCCGGGACGCGAGATCACCGTCGCGGTGTTGGGCGATCGCGCGCTCGGGGCTCTCGAGATCCGTCCCGCCAACGCCACGATGTACGACTATCACGCGAAATATGCGCCGGGCGGCAGCGAGCATCTGATACCGGCACCAATTCATCCGAGGGCTTACCAACAGGCGCTCGATATTTCGCTGCGGGCGCACCGCGCGCTCGGCTGCCGCGGCGTGAGCCGCGCCGACCTTCGTTACGACGACACCGCGGGCGAGCCGGGACGCATGGTGTTGTTGGAGGTGAACACCCAGCCGGGGATGACCCCGACCTCGCTGGTACCCGACATTGCGCGCCACGTCGGGATCGAATTCCCGGCGCTGGTGCGGTGGATGGTGGAGCACGCGGCATGCGATTTTTGAGCGCTCCCGCCGATCCCGAGCGCGCCGGCAAGGCGTCGCGCCGCCGCGCGCGCCGCGAGCGGCGCTCCTGGATCAAGCCCGCCGCGATCGTGGCGGCGTCGGCGGCGCTCGCAATCGGCACTCTCTACGCGCACCTGGCCGGAGCGGATGCTCGGACGCTCGCCTTGCTGGAGGCGCAATTGCTGGCGGCAACGGGGCGCACCGGTCTTACGGTCACTGACGTCGTCGTCGAGGGCCGAAATCGCGTCGATGCTCAGACGATCCTGGCGGCCCTCGGTGCGCGTCGCGGCACGCCGATCCTGGCGATCGATCCCGCGGCGGCGCGGGCGCGCCTGGAAGCGCTGCCATGGGTGCGATCGGCGAGCGTCACTCGCCTGCTCCCGGATACGCTTCGCGTCAGGATCGAGGAGCGCGTGCCGCTGGCGCTCTGGCGGCGCGGCGACAAGCTCGTGCTGGTCGACCGCGACGGCGTGGCGATGCCGACGGCATCTTCCGGCGATTTCGCCAATCTGATCGAGCTGGTGGGCGACGAAGCACCCGGTCAGGCCGCGGCTCTCCTGGACATGATGGCGAGCGAACCGACGCTTGCCGTACACGTCGTCGCGGCGGTCCGCGTGGGCGGACGACGCTGGAACCTCCAACTCGACGACGGCATCACCGTCGAGCTGCCTGAACTTGAACCGCTCGCGGCTTGGCGCGAACTGGCGCGACTCGATCGCACCGCGGGTTTGCTGCGGCGCGAGATCAAGCGCGTCGATCTGCGTTTCGCCGACCGCATGGTGCTCGAAACCATGCCGCCTCCGAATGCGCCGGCGGCTCCCAAGAAGAAGAACACAGGGAGGAACACGTGAAAAAGCGCCGCACCCACAACGGTCTGATCGCGGCGCTCGACGTCGGCAGCAGCAAGATCTGCTGCTTCATCGCGCGCGTCGAGAATGGCGAGCCGCGCATCGCCGGTATCGGCCATCAGCTTTCGCACGGTCTGCGCGGCGGCCTCATCAACGATATCGAAGCGGCGAGCCGGGCGATATTGAGCACCGTGCATACGGCAGAGGAGATGGCGGGCGAAACCGTCTCCGAAGTCGTGGTGAACCTTTCCGCCGGCTTCGCGGCTTCGCGCATCGTCAAGGCGGAGATCAGCCTCAACGGCCGCGAAGTCACCGGCGCCGACATCCGCCGCGTCCTCCATCAGGGCTACGCGCTCAAGGAACAGACGGACCGGCAGGTGGTGCACTCGATCCCCGTGGGCTTTTCGATCGACGGCAGCCGCGGCATCCGCGACCCGCGCGGCATGTTCGGCCAGCGCCTCGGCGTCAACATGAACCTGGTCGCGGCCAATGCAGGCCCGGTGCGCAACCTCGCGAATGCGATCGGTCGCTGCCATCTGGAGGTGGCGGCGCTGGTCGTAAGCCCTTACGCCGCCGGTCTCTCGGTGCTGGTGCCGGACGAGACCACGCTGGGCGTGACGGTGATCGACATGGGCGGCGGCACCACCTCGATCGCGGTGTTTTTCGACGGCAACATGGTGTTCACCGATGTTGTGCCGGTCGGCGGCATTCATGTCACCAACGACATTGCGCGCGGTCTTTCGACGCCGGTGCTGCATGCCGAGCGAATGAAGACGCTCTATGGCAGCGCGATCGCTTCCGGCTCCGACGAGCGCGAGATGATCACCGTGCCGCAGATCGGCGCCGACGACGAGGCCGAACCCGCCCAGATCAAGAAATCGCTGCTGGTCGGCATCATCGCGCCGCGCCTTGAGGAGACATTCGAGCTGGTGCGCAACACGTTGGAAGCGAGCGGCTTCGACAAGATCGCGGGCCGACGCGTGGTTCTGACCGGCGGAGCGGCGCAACTCGTCGGCACGCGCGAGCTCGCCGCGCTGATTCTCGACAAGCAAGTTCGTATCGGACGGCCCACGCAGATTGCGGGGCTGGCCGAGGCAACGGGTGGACCCGCCTTCGCAAGCGCCGCGGGTCTCGTTCAGTTCGCACTTTCAGAAAGCGCCGAGCCGCTGCGGCAGCACGGCGCGCTTGCAGAGGAACCGAACGGGCTCTTCGGCCGGTTCGGAATTTGGATCCGTGAGCACCTTTGAGAGCCCGGCCCTCCGCAGGGGGCCGGGTCCACTGACCGGCGGTGCCGGCAGGCAACGTGTCGTTACGCGGAGGAGAGCATGACCATTTCACTTTCGGTACCTCAAGAACAGCATGAGCTTAAGCCGCGCATCACCGTGGTCGGAGTGGGCGGTGCCGGCGGTAACGCGGTCAACAACATGATCCGCTCGAACCTGATCGGCTGCGACTTCATCATCTGCAACACAGACGCGCAGGCGATGAAGCAGTCGCTGTGCGAGCGTCGCCTCCAGCTCGGGACCGGCGTCACGCGCGGCCTCGGCGCCGGATCGCGCCCAGATGTCGGGCGGATCGCGGCGGAAGAGGCGCTCGACGAGATCATGGAATCCTTGGCCGGCGCCAACATGGTCTTTATCACCGCGGGAATGGGTGGCGGCACCGGCACCGGTGCCGCTCCGGTGATCGCGCGCGCCGCGCGCGAGGCCGGCATTCTCACCGTCGGCGTCATCACCAAGCCGTTCCAGTTCGAGGGTGCTCAGCGCATGCGGATCGCGGAGACCGGCATCCAGGAACTGCAGAAATACGTCGACACCCTGCTCATTATCCCGAACCAGAATCTGTTCCGGGTCGCGAATGAGCGCACGACGCTCGCGGAAGCCTTCAAGATGGCGGACGACGTGCTCTATTCCGGCGTGCGCGGCGTCACCGATCTAATGGTGATGCCGGGCCTCATCAACCTCGACTTCGCGGACATCCGTGCGGTCATGAGCGAGATGGGCAAGGCGATGATGGGAACCGGCGAGGCGGAAGGCGATCGCCGCGCGATCGACGCCGCCGAGGCCGCGATCTCGAACCCGCTCTTGGACGACGTTTCAATGAAGGGCGCCAAGGGCGTTCTCATCAACATCACCGGCGGGCTCGACATGACCTTGTTCGAAGTCGACGAGGCCGCCAACCGCATCCGCGAGGAGGTCGATCCCGAAGCCAATATCATCTTCGGCTCGACCTTTGACGAAAGTCTGGAGGGAAAGATCCGCATCTCGGTGGTGGCGACCGGGATCGACGCCCAGGCGATGGGTCAGCAGCCGCGCCCGGTGATCAGTCTGGTGAGCGATCGGACGCGTGCCGAAGTTCCATCGATGGCCGGGGCTCCGGCGCCGGCGCCCGCGGCGCCGACGGCGCTCCAGCAAGCGGCGATGCTGGCGGCGGCAGCACCCGCGACTGCCGGCACCAGCGCGCTCGCGGTGGCGCCACCTCAACCGCAACCACCGCCGCAACCGGCGGCAGTGCCTCCGGCGGCTGCGCTACCGCTAGCGCCGCGCGCGCCGGCGCAACCGTCGGCTACCGGTGGTGCTCAGCAACGTGCCGAAGCGGTCGAGCACGCGGTGGTGCGGGACAATACCTTCATCCCGCCGAAGCCGCTCGAACCGCAGCTCCGGCCATCGGCCCCCGCGGCGCCGGTCCTCGCGGCTGATCCCTATGCGGCGGCGGCAATGCAAAACGGCGCCAGGACGCCGCCGGTTCAACGCCGTGGACGCATGCCCAGCCTATTCGAACGGGTAACCGGCGTTGCCCGCAACCGCGCTGCGGAACCGGCCCCTGTCGTTGCCGCCGCTCCGGTCGTGGAGCCAGTCCTGCCGCAGACGCAACCGGCACCGCAGCCGACGCAGCAGCGGCTCGGTGCTCTCGATCCCGCCGATCGAGTAACCGTCAGCAAGGGCGAGGAGGATTTATTGGAGATCCCCGCTTTCTTGCGCCGGCAGGCGAACTGAACTGATTCCGAAGTGGCCGGGTGGCGCTTCCGCGTCGCCGCCCGGCCGCTGGGAGCAGGCATCATAAAAGCTGCATAAAAGCGGCTCGAAGCCCCTCAATACATTGATTTGGCATCATTATTTCTGTCATACTCGTTCACAAAGAGTGATTTGGTTGAGGCGTGGCGAGGCTGGTAAGCCTGCCGGTGTCAGGGAAGTGGGAAGCTTATCGGGGGGTCGCGTGCCGTTCGAGCCTGAGGCGCAAAGTTACTTCCATTTGCAATCGCAAAAGACCATCCGCGCGGCGATTCCGTGCCGGGGCGTGGGCGTGCACACGGGTGCACACGTGACCATGACCCTGCATCCGGCGCCTGCCGGAAGCGGCATTCGCTTCCGCCGCAGCGATCGCGGCGGTGCCACGATTGCAGCCAATTGGCGCAATGTCGTGGATTCGCCGCTCTGCACGACCTTGACCAACCGCGAAGGTATTTCGATCGCGACGGTAGAGCATTTGATGGCGGCGTTGTGCGGCGCGGAGATCGACAACTTGCTGATCGATCTTGATGGTCCCGAAGTGCCGGTGATGGACGGAAGCGCGGAGCCGTTCCTGTTCCTCATCGAGCGCGCCGGCGTCGTCGAGCAGCAGGCGCCGCGCCGTGCTGTCAAGGTGCTGCGGCCTGTTCGTGTGGTGGACCAGGATCGCATGGTGATGCTGGTTCCCGACGGCGGCTTCTCGGTGAGCTTCGAGATCGATTTTCCGAACGAGCTGGTGCGCCGGCAACGGATCGACGTCACGATGGATTACGAGTCGTTCCGGGCCGATATCGCGCGCGCGAGGACCTTCGCGCTGATCGAGGACGTGGAGCGGATGCGGTCGGCAGGGCTTGCGCGCGGCGGCTCGCTGGACAACGCCGTGGTCGTCGACGGAGCCAAAATCCTCAACAAGGATGGGCTTCGCTTCGCGGACGAGTTCGTGCGCCACAAGGTATTGGACGCGGTCGGGGACCTTTACCTGGCTGGCGGTCCGTTGGTCGGCCATTTCCTGGGGGTGCGCTCGGGACATGCGTTGAACCGCCGGCTACTCAACGTGCTCTTCGCAAATCGCAGCGCCTGGTGCTATACCACCCTGGCCGCCGGCGAGGTCGCGGCCGAGGCAGACTGGGCATCCGCCCGTCTCGCCCGAGCCTAAAGGACTGCCGTCGCCTCTCCCCTCGCGGCTGTAATGTTGGTATGATTGAGCGCGGTCGCCGAGGAGCCTCTGGCCGGCGGCCATAAGGCATTGACAGCGCAGGGCTTTGGGGATGCTCAAGGGGACGTCGGTTCGACTTTTGGCGGCGATAACTTTGCTATCGCTTGCCGCCTGCGCTGGTAGCGACAAGGACAAATACGTCGCCCGCCCCGTCGAGTCGCTCTACAACAGCGCCATGGACGACCTGCAGAACGAGAATTGGATAAAGGCCGCCAAGGGCTTCGAGGAAGTGGAGCGGCAACATCCGTATTCGGTCTGGGCCACCAAGGCGGATTTGATGGCAGCCTACGCCTATTACCAGGGTAACGACTACGACGACTCGATCCTGGCCATCGATCGCTTTATCCAGCTCCATCCCGGGCATCGCGATGTCGCCTACGCTTATTACCTAAAGGCGCTCGACTACTACGTGCAGATTTCCGACGTGGAGCGCGACCAGAAGATCACCGACACCGCGCTCAAGGCCCTCGAGGAGGTGGTCCGCCGCTTCCCGGACAGCCGCTATGCGCGCGATGCGCGCCTCAAGATCGACCTCACCCGCGACCATCTCGCGGGCAAGGAGATGGAGATCGGCCGATACTACGAGAACCAGCATGAATATCTCGCCGCGATCAACCGCTTCCGGACGGTCATCGACCAATATCAGACGACCACACACGTGCCTGAAGCGCTGCACCGCCTGACCGAGTGCTATCTGGCGGTCGGCCTCAACGACGAGGCGCAACGCACGGCGGCGGTGCTTGGCTACAATTATCCCGGCAGCGAATGGTATCGCGACAGCTATGCAATGGTGACCCACGAAGGGCCCACTCCGCCCGACATCGCGCAGCAGAAGGGCTGGGTCGCGCGCGTCTGGGACTCGATGTTCTGAGCGGCGCCTCCGCCCGGCCCTGGCCGGAGCATAGCGCCGCCGCTATCATCGCCCGCGATCGAGTTCGATCGGGGGCCTGCTTCGTGCGATGTTGCGCAGCCTGACAATCCGAGACGTGGTGCTGATCGACCGGCTGGAGCTGACGTTCCATTCGGGCCTCGGCGTATTGACCGGCGAGACCGGCGCCGGCAAATCGATTCTTCTCGATGCGCTGGGCCTGGCATTGGGGTCGCGGGCTGAAAGCGGGTTGGTGCGCACCGGCGCGGAGCAAGCGGCGGTCGCCGCTGAATTCAGTGTGCCGCGCGATCATCCGGCTCTTGCCGTGCTGAGCGAGCAGGGCCTCGAAGCCGCGCCCGAGGACGGGCTGATACTGCGCCGTGTGCTGACGGCCGATGGTCGCAGCCGCGCCTTCATCAACGATCAGCCCGCGAGCATCGGCCTGCTGCGCGAGGTCGGCGAGTTGCTGGTGGAGATCGAAGGCCAGTTCGCGCAGCGCGGCCTGCTGGATGCCGAGACGCATCGCGATGCGCTCGACGCTTTTGGCGGCTATGGCGCGCGACTGCGAGCCCTGTCGACCGCCTGGCGGGAGTGGCGCGAGGCCTGGCGCGAGCATGTCATGGGCGAGGAGCGGCTCGCCAAGGCTCGCGCGGACGAGGAATATCTCCGTCACTCCCTTGCCGAACTTGACGCGCTGAAACCGGAGGATGGCGAAGAACGCCGCCTCGCGGAGCAGCGCGGTTTTCTGCAGCAGCGTGAGCGGCTCGGCGAGGCGCTAGAGGCGGCGTTGGCAGAGCTCGCGGGCGAGCGAGGCGCCGAGCACGCGGTCGGCACGGCGCTTCGGCCGTTGGAGCGGCTGCGCGACAAAATCGGCGAACGCCTCGATCCCGCGGTTTCCGCTTTGGAGCGTGCGCAGAGCGAGCTGCGCGAAGCCGCAGCGCAGATCGAAACCGCGCTGCGCGAGCTTGGTCCGTCGGGACCAAGTCTGGAGCAGGTGGAGGAACGGCTGTTCGCGCTGCGCGGCCTCGCACGCAAGCACGCCGTCGCCGTCGACGCGCTGCCTCGGCTCCGCGAGGAAATCGCCGTCAAGGTGGCGGCCCTCGAGGACGGCGGTGACGCCGTACGGCGGCTGGCGCGTCGCGCAAGCGAGGCGCGCAACGCCTATGTGGCGATCGCCGGCCAGGTCTCCGAGCAACGGCGGGTGTCGGCGAAGGCGCTCGACACAGCGGTGGCGCGCGAGTTGAAGCCGCTCAAGCTTGAGAAGGCGCGGTTCGCGACCGTGCTGACACGGCTCGACGAGCGCGATTGGGGTGAGCACGGTGCCGAACGCGTCCATTTCGAGGTGACGACCAATCCCGGTGCACCACCCGGAGCGCTCGCGAAGATCGCATCGGGTGGCGAACTCGCGCGCTTCCTGCTGGCGCTCAAGGTTGTGCTCGCGCGCACTTTGCCCGCGACTACTCTGGTGTTCGACGAGGTCGACAGCGGTATCGGCGGCGCGGTTGCGGCGGCGGTCGGCGAACGGCTGCATCGGCTCGGTCAGTCGCTCCAAGTGCTGGTAGTGACGCACTCGCCCCAAGTCGCGGCCAAAGGCCAGCACCATTGGCGCGTGGCGAAGCGGCAGGCCGCCAGCAAGACGCTCACCACCGTCGCCGAGCTGACGGCTGCCGAGCGGCGGGAGGAGATCGCGCGAATGCTCTCGGGCAGCACCGTCACCGCCGAGGCTCGCGCGGCGGCGGCAAGCCTCATGGAGACCGCCGAGCCGTGAGCCCGCGCAACAAAAGCCAAGGCGCCGCTTCGCCCAAACCCAGCAAGGAGCTCAGCGAAAAGGAGGCCGCGGCGGAGCTGCAGCACTTGGCGGCGGAGATCGCGCGCCACGACCGGCTCTACTTCGAGAAGGACCTGCCGGAAATATCGGACGCCGACTACGACGCGCTCCGCCAGCGCAACGCCGCGATCGAGAAGCGTTTCCCCGAGCTGGTGCGCGCGGATAGCCCTAGCCGCCGCATCGGCGCGTCGCCCGCGGGCGGTTTCGCCAAGGTGGCGCACGCGATGCCGATGCTGTCGCTTGACAACGCCTTTGACGACGCGGATGTGCGCGCCTTTTTTCAGAGCGTGCGCAATTATTTCAAGCGGCCGGAGGATTTGGCGCGCGTCGCCGAGGATCAGATCGCGGTGATGGCGGAACCGAAGATCGACGGACTGTCCTGCAATCTGCGATATGAGCACGGACGCCTCGCGCTGGCCGCAACGCGCGGCGACGGCGTCGTCGGCGAAGATGTGACCCCGAACGTCAAGACGATCGCGACCGTGCCCAAGTCGCTCGCTGGTCGAAAGTTACCGGCGCTCGTGGAGGTGCGCGGCGAGGTCTACCTGGAGCGGGACGGCTTCTTCAGCCTCAATGCCGAGCGCGAGAAGGCGGGCGAGCCCATTTTCGCCAATCCGCGCAACGCGGCCGCGGGGTCGCTGCGCCAGCTCGATCCCACGATCACCGCGGGCCGGCCGCTCAAGTTCTTCGCCTATGCCTTGGGTGAGACCACCGAGCGCTTTGCCAAGACGCATGCCGAGATGCTCCAGCATTTCCGCGACTGGGGCTTCAAGGTCAATCCGCGCTCCAAGCTCTGCCGCGGCGTCGATGCGGTGCTCGAGTACCACCGCCGGATCGCCGAAGAGCGCTCGAGCTTTCCCTACGATATCGACGGCGTCGTCTACAAGGTGAACGATTTCGACCTGCAGGAGCGCCTGGGCTTCGCGACGCGGGCGCCGCGCTGGGCGATTGCGCACAAATTTCCCGCCGAGCGCGCGACCACGGTGTTGCAGGATATTTTGATTCAGGTGGGGCGCCAGGGTTCGCTCACGCCGGTCGCGGCGTTGGCGCCGATCACCGTGGGGGGCGTCGTGGTGCAGCGCGCGACGCTTCACAATGAGGACGAGATCAATCGAAAGGACATCCGCGTCGGCGATACCGTGGTGGTGCAGCGCGCGGGTGACGTGATCCCGCAGGTGGTCGAGGTCGTGCTGGATAAGCGGCCCAAGAACGCGCGGGTCTTTCGTTTTCCCGAGAAGTGTCCGGTCTGCGGCAGCCTCGCCGTGCGCGAACCCGGCGAGGCCGTCAGGCGCTGCACCGGCGGGCTCATCTGCGCGGCGCAGGCGGTGGAGCGGCTGCGCCACTTCGTCTCCCGCGACGCTTTCGACATCGAGGGGCTGGGCGCCAGACATATCCAGGAATTCTGGGACGATGGGCTGATCAAGGCGCCCGTTGACATCTTCCGCCTCCGGAACAAATTCGCCGCGATCGCCGAGCGCGAGGGCTGGGGCGAGACCAGCGCGCGCAATCTCATGGAGGCGATCGATACGCGGCGCCGAATTTCGCTCGACCGGTTCATCTATGCGCTCGGCATTCCGCAGGTGGGGCAGGCGACCGCGAAGCTGCTCGCTCGCCACTACCGCTCGCTGGACCGCTGGCGCCGCGAGATGTTGGAGGCGCGCGACCCCGCGAGCGAGGCGTGGACCACGCTCAACGACGTTCACGGGATCGGCGAGGACATGGCGACGGACATCGTTGGTTTCTTCGCCGAGCCGCACAACCGCAAGCTGGTTGACGATCTGCTTAGGGAAGTCGAGGTGACCGACATGGAGGCGCCGCAGGTCGGCGGCTCCAAGATCGCCGGCAAGACCGTGGTGTTCACGGGGACGCTTGCCAGGATGACGCGCTCGGAAGCGAAGGCACGCGCGGAAGCGCTTGGCGCCAACGTCGCCGGTAGCGTTTCGAAGAAGACCGACTACGTCGTGATCGGCGAAGACGCGGGCTCCAAGGCCGACAAGGCAAGGACGCTCGGCGTGACGATCCTCAGCGAAGAGGAATGGCTCGCCCTCATCGGCGCAGGGTGAGCAGTCGGAAAAAAAGTGAGGCGATATGGGGATATTGGGGGGATCGAGGGGAGCTCGCCTTGATCCCCCGTCAACTGTTGGCGTGCACTCCGGCCATTCATGAATTTCTCGCTCAAAGCAAAGTCGTGGATGCGCGGAACAAGCCCTCGCATGACGATAAAAAAAGGACCGCGATGACGGGTTGGGTCGTGCGCGCCCTGGTCGCATCCCCATATCCCCGAATTTATCTCCCAATCCCCTTTTAATCGATTCGTCCAGCGACCTACCCGGCCGACGGAGCGTTGCCGGCGGCCAGGCGGCGCTCGCTAAGCGCGTACCAAACCGTGATGGCGGCAGCGAGGATCAGAAGCGGCATCACGCCGAGGTTCATCGCATCCCATCCGAGCAGGTTGAAAGCGCCGCCGGAGGTGAGCGAGCCCAGCGCCGCCGAGCCCGCGATCAGGAATTCGTTCAACCCCTGCACCTTCGCGCTTTCCTCCGGGCGGTAGGCTTGGGTCAAGAGCGTGGTGCCCGAGATGAACATGAAGTTCCAGCCGACGCCTAAGAGCGCCAAGGCGACCCAGAAATGGACGAGGCTAGTGCCGGCGTTGGCGATGATGCCACAGGCGACCAGCATCGCCGTGCCGCACAATGCCACCAGCGGCGCGCCGTATCGGCTCACGAGAACACCCGTGAAAAACGCCGGCAGGAACATGCCGACCAAATGCCAGCGGATGATGCCGATCGCGTCGGTCGAGCTGTGCCCGCAGAACACCGCCGCCAGCGGGCTCGCGGTCATGATGAAGCTCATGATGGAATAGCCGACGACGCCGTTTACCACCGCCGCCGCGAAGATCGGCTGGCGCGCGATCTCTCGGAAGGGCCGCCCGCCGGTCCAGCTGCGCGCGGCGGTGCTGCCCCCGGGGATGCGCAGGAAGGAAAGCGTCAGGATGGTCAGCGCCGACAACACGGATATCGCGAAGTAGGAACCCGCGTATTGCACGCTCGCGACGAAGCTCTGCGCGTAGGTCGCGATCTCCGGCCCCATCACCGACGCCAGGACCCCGCCTGCCAGCACCCAGGAAACCGCGCGCGGCTTGTAGGCGGGCTCGACGGCGTCGGCGGCGGCGAAGCGGTAGTACTGGGCGGTCGCCTGGAAGCAGCCCCAGAGCGCATTACCAAGGCAGAACAGCAGGAAGTTCCGCTCGAAGATTGCCGTGGCGCCGATCGCGCCGCCAAGGCCGCCTAACGCTGCACCCAGGAAAAAGCCGGCGCGGCGTCCCAAGCGCGCCATGAGGAACGAGGCGGGCACCGTGACCGCGGCATTGGTGAGCGGGATCAGAGAGTAGGGGAGGGTCGCGAGCACCGGCGTCGGCGCGAGCGTCAGCCCGACAAGCCCGCTCGCGGTGGTCCCGATCGAGGAGGCCGAGAGGTAGAAGGCCTGGCACGTCGCCAACAGAAGCGCGGTTTGGCGGCCCGGTCGCATGGTCAATAAGGATATCCTCGCAAGGTATGCTCCTCCGACCCTAGGTGGTGCGCAAGGTTGCAGCAACCACCCACCGCGCAGTTCGGCTATGCGCACGATGAGCGCTGCATCGAACAAAACCAACTACAGACACGCTGAGGCACAGAGAGATACCAGTCCTTGAATCTCTGTGCCTCTGAGCCTCTGTGGTAACCTAATTTCTTTGCGGCAGTGAACGGAGCATTGATGACAGAGGCCGAGGTTGAGTGCGTCGTGGTGGGCGCGGGGGTGGTGGGCCTCGCGGTCGCGCGCGAGCTGGCGCTCGCGGGCCGTGATGTGCTGATCATCGAGAAAGAACGCTGGATCGGCTCCGAGACCTCCTCGCGCAACAGCGAGGTGATCCATGCCGGGCTCTACTATCCGAAGGGCAGTTTGAAGGCTCGGCTTTGCCGCTCCGGGCGCGACATGCTCTATGCCTATTGCGCCGAGCACGGCGTTGCGCACAAGCGCCTCGGCAAGCTGCTGGTGGCAACACGCGACGAGGAGATTGCGGCTCTCGAATCGGTCTGGGCGCGCGCCGCTTCCAACAACGTGGACGATCTGCAGTGGCTGAGCGCTGCCGAGGCGAAGGCGCTCGAGCCGAACCTCGCCTGCGTCAAAGCGTTCCTCTCGCCATCGACGGGGATCATCGACAGCCACGCGCTGATGCTCGCCTATCAGGCGGACGCCGAATCGGGCGGTGCGATGGTCGCCTTTCGCGCGACGGTGCGCGGCGGCCGCGTCGAGAACGGCGGGTTCCATCTCGAGGTCGGCGGCGATGAGCCCATGAGCTTGCGCACGCGGCTCCTGGTGAACAGCGCCGGCCTTTACGCGCCCGCGCTTGCACGTTCGATCGCGGGCATTCCCGCGGCCAGCATTCCGCGCGACTATTATTGTCGCGGCGTCTATTTCAGCCTGAGCGGCCGGGCGCCGTTCACGCGGCTCATCTATCCGGCGCCAGAGGCCGCGGGCCTCGGCGTGCATTTGACCCTCGACATGGCGGGGCAGGCGCGCTTCGGCCCTGACACCGAGTGGATCGACGGCATCGACTACAGCGTCGATCCGCGCCGCGGCGACCGTTTCTATGCGGCGATCCGCACCTATTGGCCGGGGCTTCGCGATGGCGCGCTGCAGCCGGCCTACGCGGGCATTCGCCCCAAGATCAGCGGCCCCAAGGAACCGGCGGCGGATTTCGTGATCCAGGGCCCCGCCGAGCACGGCGTTCCCGGTCTGGTCAGTCTCTATGGCATCGAATCCCCGGGCATAACGGCTTCGCTGCCGATTGCGGCGGAGGTCCTTCGGGCGCTCAATGAGCCAACCGCGGCACCCCTAGCGGCGACCGTGACCGCACGCTAAGCTCGCGCGCATCCTCTTCCCCCTGAGCTGGAGCCTCCGCCATGCCGACGCCTGCTGCCGTTAAGCCCGTCGAGACGCAAGAAGAACTGACCGAGCGCGACGTGCGCGTGCAGCTGGCGGCCTGCTATCGGCTGATCGCCCATTTCGGAATGGACGATCTCGTCTATACCCACATCTCCGCGCGCGTTCCCGGCGCCGAGAACCAATTCCTGATCAATCCCTATGGACTCATGTTCAACGAGATCACGGCGTCGAGCCTGGTGAAGATCGATTACGACGCCAACATTGTCGACGAGAGCCCCTATGAGGTGAATCGCGCCGGCTTCGTCATTCACAGCGCGATCCACATGGAGCGGCCGAATGTGAATTGCGTCCTGCACACGCATACCCGTGCCGGCATCACGATCTCCTGTCTTAAAGAAGGTCTGATGCCGCTCAATCAGATGGCGCTCGGCTTCTACGGCCGCGTCGCCTATCATGACTACGAGGGGGTCGCGACCAATTTGGACGAGCGCGAGCGCCTGGTGCGCGACCTCGACGGGAAGAGCGTGATGATCCTGCGCAACCACGGACTCCTGACCGCCGGGCGCACCGTGCCCGAGGCGTTCCAGCTCATGTACTATCTCGAGCAGTCCTGCCGCATTCAGGTGGATGTGATGGCGACCGGCGGCACCATCAATGCAGTCTCGGAGGCAACCGCGGATTACACGGCGCGCCAGTTCGACCAGATGCCGCGTGGCAAGCGAGAATGGCCGGCGCTGCTGCGGCTCCTCGACGCGAAGGATCCGAGCTACCGGCACTGAGCGAATCCTCTTCCACTCGACTTTTTTGAGGAGATCGGGGGACTTCGAGGCGATATGGGGATGACCGGGATTCCCGCGAGTAGACACGCCGGGAACTCGGTGTCTCTTAGATCATGGTGCATTGGTCTCCGGCCCCCCTATTCATCCCCTCATCCCCCTCATTTACACGGCGGTGCGATTTGAGCCGGCGGTGAGGCGTCGGCGGTCGCTACTGAGCAGGTGCAGCAGGAATTTCCGAGCGTGCAACGCTGACATGCGCCACCGCGGCAATGCCGACATTTTCCGCGAGGCCGCCGCGTGCTAATTTCGACGCGTGAGGCTGCGGGAAAACTTGGGGGATATTCCAATGCGCATCGGTGTCCCTAAAGAGATCAAGACTCACGAATACCGCGTCGGACTGGTACCGGGAAGCGTGCGTGAATTCACCCATCGCGGCCACCAGGTGGTGGTGCAGTCGGGTGCGGGCGCGGGCATCGGTTTTGCGGATGCGGCCTATGAAGCCGCGGGTGCACGCGTGGTGCCGGACGCCGCGACGGTGTTCGCGGAGAGTGATCTCGTCGTCAAAGTGAAAGAGCCGCAACCGCAAGAGATCGCATTGCTGCGCCGTGGCCAGGTGCTGTTCACGTATCTGCACCTCGCGGCCGACAAGAAGCAGACCGAAGGTCTGATGCGCGCGGGCGTGACAGCAATCGCCTATGAGACCGTGACCGATGTGCGCGGTGGACTGCCGTTGCTCGCCCCCATGAGCGAGGTCGCGGGACGCATGGCGATTCAGGTGGGCGCGCACTGCCTCGAGAAGGAACAGGGCGGCGCTGGCATCCTTCTCGGGGGCGTCCCCGGCGTTTCCTCCGCCAAGGTGGTGATCCTGGGTGGAGGTGTCGCCGGCACCAATGCCGCGCGCATGGCGATGGGGGTCGAGGCCTATGTGACCGTGATCGACAAGTCGCTGCCCCGGCTCTACGAACTCGACATGCAGTTCGGTTCGCAGCTGCACACGCTGTTCGCGACCATGGAGAACATCGAGCGCGAAGTGCTGGCGGCGGATTTGGTGGTGGGGGCCGTGCTGGTACCCGGCGCCGCCGCTCCGCGCCTCGTCAGCCGCGACATGGTGCGGCGGATGCGAGCGGGCTCGGTGCTGGTGGACATCTCGATCGACCAGGGCGGTTGCTTCGAGACCAGCCGCCCCACCACCCATGCCGATCCCACCTATGTGGTGGATGGAGTGATCCATTATTGCGTCACCAACATGCCAGGTGCGGTCGCGCGCACCTCGACCTTCGCGCTTAACAACGCGACTCTGCCTTTTGCGCTGGCGCTTGCCGAAAAGGGCTGGCAAAGGGCGCTCACCGACGACGTGCACTTGCGGCGCGGCCTCAATATTCACGGGGGCCGAATCACCCATGCCGCGGTTGCCGAGGCAGTCGGGCTCGATTATTTGCCGCCGGAACAGGCGATTGCCTCATAACGGTGCAACCGAGGGCTTTACGCGCTGGCGGTTTCCAGTATCCTGTTTGCGGTGATTCGGTGACCGACCGCTCGGTATAGAGAGCGGCGGGAAAAAATTTGCGGGGAGAGAGAACGTGGATAGATCGAATGGCGAGCACGGCGCCTGGTCCTGGTGGCACGTGCTGCTCATCATTCCCTTCATCGCCGTCCTGTGGGTGCCCTCGTACAATTCGGTGGAGCCGGTCTGGGCCGGCATTCCCTTCTTCTATTGGTACCAGCTGCTCTGGGTGATCATCGGCGCGGTGATCACCGCCGTGGTCTACTTCGCAACCGAAAAATGACGGCGCGCGGCTCGATCGCGCCCGCTGAAAAAGAAGCTCTAGGGGACTCGCATGGCTGACGTAAACTGGACCGCACTCATTGTCTTCGTGGTGATCTTCGGCTTTATCACTTGGCTCGGCTTCGTTGCCGTGCACTGGCGCAAGGGCGATCTCGACCTGCTGCATGAATGGGGCTTGGGCGGCCGGCGTTTCGGGACCCTGATCACGTGGTTCCTGCTGGGCGGCGATCTCTATACCGCCTATACTTTCATCGCGGTTCCGGCGCTCGCCTTCGGAGCGGGCGCAATCGCGTTCTTCGCGGTTCCCTACACCGTCATGGTCTACCCGATCGTGTTCGTCGTGTTCCCGCGGCTCTGGTCGGTCGCGCACAAGCACGGTTACGTCACCGCCGCCGATTTCGTGCGCGGTCGGTTCGGCAATCGCTGGCTTGCGCTCGCGATCACCATCACCGGCATCGTCGCCACCATGCCCTACATCGCGCTGCAGCTCGTGGGGTTGCAGGTGGTGATCGGCGGCCTCGGCGTCGGCGGCAGCGGTTTGATGGGTGATCTTCCGCTCGTAATCGCCTTCATCATCCTGGCGGCCTTCACCTATACCAGCGGGCTGCGAGCGCCCGCGGCCATCGCCATCGTCAAGGACATCCTCATATACATCACGGTTTTCGCGGCGATCATCGCGGTGCCGATCGCCCTGGGCGGGTACGACAAGATCTTTGCCGGCGTTCCGGCGTCGAAACTGCTGCTGGCGTCGCCGCAGGGGAATTCTACCGGCTCCTACAGCGCCTACGCGACCCTGGCGCTGGGATCGGCGCTGGCGCTCTTCCTCTATCCGCACTCCGTTACAGGCGTGATGGCGGCGAGCAGCCGACATTCGATCCGCCGCAATGCGGCGCTGCTGCCATCCTATTCGTTGATGCTGGGCTTGCTGGCTCTATTGGGGTTCATGGCGCTGGCGATCGGTGCCGACAAGCTTCCGGAGTTCGAGCAGGGCTTCAAGCAGTTCGGCAACAACTTCGCGGTTCCCGCGGTCTACCTGCACTTCTTCCCGTCGTGGTTCGTCGGCGTCGCCTTCGCGGCGATCGGGATCGGCGCGCTGGTACCGGCAGCGATCATGTCGATCGCGGCGGCGAACCTGTTCACGCGCAACGTCTACAAGGAGTTCATCCATCCGAATTGCAGCGCCAGCGAGGAATCGCAGATGGCGAAGTGGGTGTCGCTCATCGTCAAAGCCGGCGCGCTGGTATTCATCCTGTTCATTCCGCTGCAATACGCGATCTGGCTGCAGCTCTTGGGCGGAATCTGGATGATCCAGACCTTGCCGGCGGTGATCCTCGGCCTTTACACGCGGTGGTTCCAGCCTTGGGCGCTCGCGATCGGCTGGGCGGTCGGCACCTTCTTGGGGACATGGATGTTCTTCGCGGTGACGCCGCCGGCGCCCACCTATCCGCTGGCGGTCGGCGGTTTCGTGTTTCCGGGTTACACAGCGGTCTACACGCTGGCCTTGAACCTCGTGATCTCCGTGGTTCTCACCTGGGTCTTCCGTGCGATGGGCGCGCACGAGCACGCCGATCAGACTCAGCCCGCGGACTATTACGTGTGAGAGATGCGGAAGGGCACACAGGGAACAGAGGCGCACACAGATTAACCCAGATGTAAGGCACGTATAAGCCGCCATCTGAGTTCATTTGCGTCGGTCTGTGTCCCTCCTGCGCGGACATGCCATCTCGCCGCAGGACTTCATCGTGTCCAGCTCGCAGGCGACGACGGGGCTCAGTTCAGCCGGGCCGGCAGCTCGTCAATCGCGCGCTCGATGAGAGTGTTGGCTTGAGCATCCCCCAGGCTCTCCGAGATGATGCGCCGCGCGGCGTCGATCGCGACGTCGACGGCGGCACCGCGGACCTCATCCACCGCCTTGCTCTCGGCGAGGGCGATCCGTTCTTGCGCCAGGCGCTCGCGCCGCTGCAGCGCCGCGTCCAGCTCCTGTTTCGCCTTTTCGGCATAGCGCGCCGCTTCTTCGCGCGCATGGGCGATGATCGCTTCCGCTTCCTGCATCGCGTCGCGCTGCCGGCGCTGAATTTGCGCCAGTGCCTGCTGCGCCTCTTCGCGCAGCGACTGCGCCTCGTCGAGCTGCGCCTTGATCCGCGTGGCGCGCGCATCGAGCGCCGACGTAATGGCGGCCCAAACGCGCTTCCAGACCAGCGCCACCGCGATCACGAAGGCGATCGCGACTGCGAGTTCCGGATCGTGAAACAGCTCGGCGATCATCAGCCGCGCTCCTTCAGCACCCGATCGACGACCGCGCGGGCGCGAGTGTCCTCGACCGCCAATCCTGTCAGCCGCTCGGTTGCGGCGCGTGCCAAGTCGACCGCCATGCCGCGCAGATCGCCGAGCGCCGCGGCCTTTGCGGCAGCGATCCGATGCTCGGCCGCGCCGACTTCCTTGGCGAGTCGTTCGACTGCCTCGCGCTGGCGCTGCGCTGCCTCGGCACCGAAACGCTCCATCGTCTCCTTGAGCGTCGCCTGGGCCTGGGCACGCGCATCGGCGAGCGTGCGCTGATAGGCGCCCATGACCGCTTCGGCCTCGGACTTCATCTGCTGCGCGCGCCCGAGGTCGCCCTCGATGCGTGCGCGACGATCGGCCAGGATCTTACCGATCGTCGGCAATCCCACCCGCGCCATGAGCAGGTAGAGGATCGCGAACACCACCGCGAGCCAGAACACCTGGGACGGAAATGTCGAGAAGTCCAGTTGCGGCATCGGATCGCCCCTCAGGCCGTCGGCACCAAAGCCGAACCGCCTAGAACGCGAACAAGATCATGAAGGCGATCAGCAATCCGAAGAGACCGGTCGCCTCCGCCAGCGCGAATCCCAGGAACGCCCAGGTGGTGACCTGTGCCGCGGGGTTGCGCGCGAGCGAGTTGATGAGCGCCGAGAACACATTGCCGATGCCCACACCGGCACCGACAAGCGCGATGCAGGCGAGGCCAGCGCCGATCATCTTGGCCGCAGCGAGATCCATGGGTCAGTTCCTCTCCAAGCGTTTAATGCAGGTGGATAGCGTCTTTGAGGTAAAGGCACGACAGAATCGTGAAAACGTAGGCTTGCAGCACGGCGACCAGGAATTCCAGCAGCACAATGGCCGCGTCCATCACGATCGGCGCGAAAAAGAAGATGCCAAGCGACGCCGTGAAGCCCGCGAAAATCACGAGCATCGTGTGTCCCGCCATCATGTTGGCGAAAAGACGGATCGAGAGCGTGAAGGGACGGATGCAGTAAGACAGCAACTCGATCGGCACCAGCAGCAACAGCAGCAGCTTGGGCACGCCCTGCGGGACGAAGAGCGAAAGGAAATGGAAGCCGTGCCGCACGATCCCGATGAGGGTGACGCCGAGGAACACCGTCGCCGCCATCGCGAAAGTGACGACGATGTGGCTGGTGAAGGTGAAGCTGTAGGGAATCATCCCCAGGAGATTGCCGAGCAGGATGAACATGAAGAGCGTGAATAGGAACGGGAAGTACTGCCGCCCCTCCTGTCCCACGTTTTCCTCGACCATGTTGGCGATGAACTCGTAGGCCATTTCGACGGCCGATTGCAGCCGTCCCGGCACCATGCTCGCCTGCCGTCCCGCCACCACCATCACGCCGGTGATGATCACCGCCGCGGCCGTCATCGCGAGCGCGGAATTGGTGAACGACAAGTCGAAGCGGCCGACGTGAATCTCGGCGAGGCGCTCGATGGCGAACTGGTGCAGGGGGTTTTCGGTCGCCAAGTCAATCCTCGTCGTTCCAATCATCCTCGCGCGTTTCCGGCATCCTCGGGCCGGCACCGCGATCTTTGTAGCCGACGCGCATCCCGAGGCCGCGCACCACGCGGTAGACGTTGGTCATGCCCGCGCCGATGCCGAGAAAGAGGAACACCAGGAGCCCCCAAGGCTTGGTGCCGAACCATCGGTCGATCGCCCATCCGATGGCGACGCCGACGAATACGGCGACCACCAATTCGAGGCCGATGCGGAACCCGAGACCCATCGCCGCTCGTGACGACTCGTCCGCTCCCCCTCCCGATGCAGGGCGCGGAACCTCTGATCCGCGACGCGCCTGATCGATACGCTCTCCCAGCGCCTTCAGCCGGTCCGGCTCGTCGGGCTCGCTCAAAGCCAACCCCTCCTGCCGGTGCGAGAAACACCCGTTCCCGTGGCGCCGAAACGGCGCGCACCTTAGGGGGTGGGCTAGAGGGGTGTCAAGCCGCCAAAGGCCGCAGTGTCGCGCTCAAAGGCCACGAGATTCCGGGGTTTCTGCTTGGGGTTGGGGCCCGGCAAGGCCGGTCCTACCCTATGCCGTCTGCCGCAGCGCCTCGGCCGCCTGAAGATCAACCGAGACGAGCTGCGAGATGCCACGCTCAGCCATGGTCACGCCGAACAAGCGGTCCATGCGCGCCATGGTGATGCGGTGGTGCGTAATGATGAGGAAACGCGTCTCGGTGCTCTCGGCTATCTCTTCGACCAGGCGGCAGAACCGGTCGACATTGGCGTCGTCGAGCGGCGCATCCACCTCGTCCAGCACACAGATCGGCGCGGGGTTGGTGAGGAAGACCGCGAACAGCAATGCAAGCGCGGTGAGCGCCTGCTCGCCGCCCGACAGCAGCGAGAGCGACTGCAATCGCTTGCCCGGCGGACTGGCCATGATCTCAAGGCCGGATTCGAGCGGGTCAACGTCCTCGTTCCCGGCCTCCGGCTCGTGCAGCTCCAGATGCGCGCGACCGCCGCCGTAAAGCCGCACGAACAGGTCTTGGAAATGCTCGTTGACCTTGGAGAAGGCCGCGATCAGGCGCTCACGGCCCTCGCGGTTGAGCGCGTTGATCCCCTGGCGCAGCTTGGCGATCGCCTGCACCAGGTCCTCTCGCTCGGCTTTGAGACCGGCAATCCGGGTCTCGAGCTCGGCGGCTTCGCTTTCGGCCACCAAATTGACCGGGCCCATGTTGTCGCGTTCGCGCGTGAGCCGTTCGAGACGGCCCTCCGCTTGCTGCAGGTCCGGCAAGGGTTCGCCGGGATCCAGTTCCGCCGCGTCGGCGGTATTGGCGGGCGAGATGCCCAAACGCTCGGCAACGCGCGATGCTACTTCCTCGCGGTTGTGATTCGCTTGATCGCGCAAACCCTCCGCACGCACGCGTTCCTCGCGCGCCGCGGCGAGCGCCGCATCCGCCGACTTGGCCGCGCGTTCCGCTTCCGCGAGCCGCGCCTCGCCCTCGGCTAAGGCATCGCCCGCGTGGCCGCGCTTTTCGCTCGCGCGCTCGATCGCGTCGGCAAGCGAATGGCGCTGTTGCTGCAACTGCGCAGGCCTGCCCGCAAGTACGGCCATCTCGGCTTCGAGCGCGGCGCGCCGCTCCTCAAGCGCCTGGCGCTGGCGCTCTGCCGCGGCCAGGCGTTCGCGCCAAGACCGGCTCTCCGCGGCTGCGGCCTCGATCCGCGCCGCACGCGCCTCCACGTCGCTCAAGTGCCGGTCGAGCGCGCTCTGGCACGCGTTCTCGATGCCTCGCTTCTCCCCGAGCTCGGCCCGGACCAGGGCAACGCGCTCGCGCGCGACCGCGGGATTGGCGAGACCGGCGAGGGTCGTGCGCGCCTCATTCTCGCGGCGCTCGGTCTCGGCCAGGTCCTCGACGATTTGCCGGGCCGTATCACTCAGTGCGGCGATACGGGAGTCCGTCTCGGCTTGGCGCCGGGTCAGCGCGGCATGTTGCGTCCTGAGCTCGGCCGCTCTCTGCACCACACTTTGCATCGCGCCCCGAGCGGCGCGTGCGTCGCCCGCGGCAGCGGTCATGCGCTCGCGCGCCGCGTCGAAATCCTGCATCAGCGTCGCGACGTTGCGTTCGGCGTCGATCAACAGCTCTGAAAGCTGCGCGAGGCGGTTGCGCTGCACGAGGCGCTGTGCGGCGGCAGTGGGCGTGCCGGCGGCGCGCGTCAGCCCGTCCCAGCGCCAGAGCGTGCCGTCGAGGCTTACCAGACGCTGTCCTGGGCGTAGCCGCTCTTGCAGCCGGCCGGCGGTCGCTGAATCCCGCACGATGCCGATCTGGCTGAGACGGCGTTGCAGCACCGGCGGTGCCGTCACGTGATGCGCGAGGCTGTCGGCCTCGGCGGGAAGTTCGGGCGGCGCGTCGTAGGGCGAGAGAGATGTCCAGTGCGCCGGCGCCGCGACGTCAAGCGGCGCCTTGAGGTCCTCGCCTAGGGCCGCCCCCAGCGCCGCTTCGAAGCCCGGTTCGACCTGCAGCAAGTCGATCAGGGGGATGGCGTCGCGCTCGGCGGCTTGAGCCAGAAGCTCGCTCAGGGCTTGCGCCTCGGTGCGGAGCTTCCGCCGCTCCGTCTCCGCGGTCTCCAGCGGCGCGCGAGCACTTTGCGCCACCGCCTCGGCGTCGCTGAGGCGCCGCTCGGCGCTGTCGGCGGCGGCGCCGGCGTCGATCATCTGCCCCTCGGCGGCGCTCACTTGCGCCTGCGCGGCCTCGACGGTGCCGCTCGGCAGCGCTTCCGCTTCAAGCATCCCGCGTTGCCGCTCGATGTCGGCCCGCCGCTCGACGAGGCGGTGATGTCGGGCCGCCATCTCATGTACTTCCCGTTCAAGCGTCGCCCGCGTCGCCTCGAGCGCCGCTACCTCCTCGGTGAGACGATGCAACACGCTCTCGCGCTCCTGCACGAGGTGGTGCGCATCGGCAAGCGCGTGACGCGCTGCACCCTCGGCGGCAGCCTCGCCCGCCTGCGCCGCCGTTAGTGCCGTGTGCTCGCGCTCCAACTGATCAAGTGCGCGGCGGGCATCCTCGGCAAGGCCCTGCTCGCGCAACAGGTCGTGCGCTACTTGGGCAAGGCGGCCTTCGGCGGCCTCGCGTGCCGCTACGACGCGCCGCTCTTCGTCCTCCAACCCCTCGCGCGCATGGATCAGCCGCCGGAGCTCCGCTTCGGCGGCGGCCTCGTTCTGGCGCAGCGCCGGCAACACTGTTGCCGCCGTTTCTCGCGCGCGTTCGGCGGTGAGCGACGTCATCGTGCGCGCGCCGACCTCGTTCTCGGCCTGATGCAGACGGTCGGTCGCGGCTTCGAGTTCCGCGCTGGTCAGCAGCCAACGCAGATGCAGCACCAGCGCTTCGGCACGGCGGATGTGATCGCTCAGTCGTCGATAGCGCCCGGCCTGACGCGCCTGTTTCTTGAGCGCCTCCAGTTGCTCTTCCTGCGCGCGCAGGATGTCTTCGAGGCGGGTCAGGTTGGATTCCGCCGCCTTGAGCCGCAATTCCGCCTCGTGCCGCCGCGCATGCAGCCCGGAGATTCCCGCGGCTTCCTCAAGGAGTGCCCGCCGCTCGATAGGCTTGGCGCCGATCAGCCAGCCGACCCGGCCCTGGCTCACCATCGCGGTCGAATGAGCGCCGGTCGCCAGATCGGCGAAGAGGAGTTGCACGTCGCGCGCACGCACATCGCGCCCATTGACACGATAGGCGGAACCCAGGCCACGCTCAATCCGGCGCACCACCTCGATCTCGTTCATGTCGCCATAGGGAGCGGGTGCGCGGCGCTCGGAGTTGTCGAGGTGCAGCGCCACCTCGGCAACGTTGCGCGCGGGGCGGCCGGCTGTACCGCCGAAGATCACATCGTCCATCTCGCCGCCGCGCAGCCGCTTGGCCGAGGTTTCGCCCATGGCCCAGCGCAATGCCTCGACCAGATTCGACTTGCCGCAACCGTTCGGACCAACGATGCCGGTCATACCCGGCTCGATCGTTAGCTCGGTCGGATCGACGAAAGACTTGAATCCCGTCAGCCGGAGTTTCGAGAATTGCACGACGCGACTATCCGTTCCCGCTGCTCGTCAGGATTGACCTCCGTGCCGGTGCTTCATGACTTGTTCGCCGCTGCCGTCAGAGCTTTCTCGAAGGCCGGCAGCGGCAAAGCGCCTTCGATCTTGGTGCCGTTGACGAAGAAGGTCGGCGTGCTCGAGATGCCGTACTGTTCGCCCTGGAGACGGCTCTCCAGAACCTGTTTTTCGATCGCGCTGTCGCTCATGCAAGCCTTGAATTTTTCGTCGCTCATGCCGCTGAGCCGCGCCAGTTTCGCAAGCTCCCCATCGACGTTGGACGCGACCGCCCATGTCGCTTGGCTTTGGAACAGCGCGTCGACGAATGCGAAGAACTGATCGGGCGGGGCGCAGCGCGCCAGAATCGCCGCTCGGGTCGCGTCGGAGCGCAGTGGGAAATCCCGGAACACTAGACGAGCCTTGCCGGTGTCGATCCAATCCGCCTTCAGCTTCGGCAGAGTGTTCTGCTCGAAGTCGGCGCAATGCGGGCAATCGAGCGAGGCATACTCGTAAATCGTGACGGGTGCATCGGCCTTGCCGAGGAAGCGATCGTCCGCTTGCGGCGACGGCACCTTGGAATCCTGCGCCCATCCGACGGGCGCGGCCGCCACGGCAATGCCCATGGTAAGTCCGAGCAAAGCAAAAACTGTCCATATCTTCGACATTTAGAACTCCGAACCACTAGGTGTTGATGGTAGGTCCCGACCCCCGCCAATGCAAGAAACTGCCGCGCGAGGCTCAATGCCGACGTTCTCCGAGGATCGCGGCACCAAGCCGGAAGAGAGCGGATTTGATCGATGAATCAGGAAGTTCCGAGAGCCGGTCGGTGAGACCCTGAGCCTCCGCGGGAGTGAGCGCCCGAGGCTCCGGACGGACCTGGGGCCGCTCTGGAAGGGGGCCCTGCTGCAGCGCGAGTCGCGCGACCGCGCCATAACCGAAGAAGCCATTGATGCGTTCGAGGATTTGCGGCTCGCGGTGCTGCACGGTAAGGGCCGCTCCCGGGGTCACCCGGAGCCGGAGCGTCCCGTGGCGGCGACCGCCCGCGGGGAAACTCAGCTTCAACGGCAGCGTTTCGTGCGCGAGCTCGGGACCCACGACCGCTTCCCACTGCGCCACCAACTGCGCCTCGCCGAGGCCCTGCTTGCCGAGCGCCCGTCCGGCGATTGTCGATAAGGTCTCCCCCACCGATCGGAGACGCCCGCGCCGCTCGCCCTCGTCACCCATTCCCATTTGTTCCCGTTCGGCGCCCTATGCAATGGTAGGTCGGAGCTTAGGCAAGCGCGAGGACGTAACCTTGGTTGATCCCGCAGCACTCGCCAATGCGCTTCTCGCCTGGTACGACCGGCACCGCCGCACTCTCCCTTGGCGCGCCGAACCTGGCAAGCCCGCTGATCCCTATCACGTCTGGCTCAGCGAGATCATGCTGCAGCAGACCACGGTCGCGACCGTAGCCGGATATTTTGATCGATTTGTGGCGCGATTTCCGAGCGTCTGGGCACTGGCGGCGGCCTCCTTGGATGAGGTGCTGCACGCCTGGCAGGGCCTCGGCTATTACGCGCGGGCGCGCAACCTGCATGCCTGCGCGCAAACCGTGGTGCGCGAGCATCAGGGGCACTTTCCTGACACCGAAGCGGAACTCGCGGCGTTGCCGGGGATCGGCACCTACACCGCGGCGGCGATCGCGGCAATCGCCTTCGACCGGTCAGCAGCCGCGGTTGACGGCAATGTCGAACGGGTCATCGCACGGCTCCGCGCGATCGAAGCTCCGCTCCCGGCCGCGAAGGCATTATTGCGGGAAGAGACGCGATCCCTGGTTCCCGTCCGGCGCGCCGGGGATTTCGCCCAGGCATTGATGGACCTGGGTGCGACCATCTGCACGCCGCGCGCGCCCAAATGCATCCTCTGCCCGTGGCAAGGCGACTGCCGTGCCCGCGCACTCGGTATTGCCGAGACATTGCCTCGGCGGCGCGCACGCAGCGAGCGGCCGACGCGGCGCGGTGTGGCATTCTGGGCGATGAGACCGGATGGGTCGGTGCTGTTGCGCCGGCGGCCCGAGAGCGGACTCCTCGGCGGCATGATGGAGGTTCCCTCGACCGAGTGGCGCGAGGCCCACACCAGCGAGGCCGAGGCGCGGCGGCTGGCGCCGGTACGCGCAAGCTGGGTTCGGCTTCCGGGAACGGTGCGCCACAGCTTCACGCATTTCCATCTGGAGCTGGCCGTGCTTTCGGGCGAGGCTCCCGCTGGCGCCAGCGCGGAGGGCACCTGGGTCCCGCTTGATCGCTTGCGCGAACAGGCGTTGCCAACGGTCATGAGAAAGGTGGTCAGCCACGCGCTTGGCGCGGCGCGGCGCCGCCGGTCTAGGCGCTCCCGCCAAGCTCCGATCTGATCTGCTGGCGGAACCAGTCGATCGGCACCGGCGCGCCCCGGCGTTCCACGTACCAGAATGACCAGCCGTTGCAGGCGGCCGCGCCCTGCACCTGCGCCGCCACGCGATGGATCGAGCCGTGCGCGTCGGCGGAGATCACCGTGCCGTCGGCGCGTACCCGCGCCGTCCAGCGGCGGGATTGGTCGAACAGCACCTCACCGGGTTTCAGCAATCCGCGCTCCACCAGGGTCCCGAAGGGGATGCGCGGCTGCTCCCGCTTTTGCGGCGTGGTCACGGCATCGGTCTCGGCGGGTTCGATCTGGCGGATGCGCTCGCGCGCGATCCGCACATAGTCGGAGTTGCTCTCGATGCCGATGAAACGACGCTTCAGGCGTTTGGCGACGGCGCCGGAGGTGCCGGTGCCGAAGAAGGGGTCCAGCACGAGGTCGCCGGGTCGGGTCGAGGCCAGCAGGATACGATGCAGCAATGCCTCGGGTTTTTGCGTCGGATGCGCCTTGTGGCCGTCGTCGCGCTTCAGCCGCTCGCTGCCGCCGCAGACCGGAATGAACCAGTCGCTGCGCATTTGCAGCTCTTCATTGAGCGCCTTCATGCTCTCGTAGTTGAAGGTGTAGCGCGCCTCGCGATCGCGCGCGCACCAAAGCAGGGTCTCGTGCGCATTGGTGAAGCGCCGCCCGCGGAAATTCGGCATCGGGTTGGTCTTGCGCCAGACCACGTCGTTGAGAATCCAGAAACCCAGATCCTGGAGGATGGCGCCAACGCGATAAATATTGTGGTAGCTGCCGATCACCCAGAGTGCGCCCTCGGGCTTCAGCAGCCGCCGTGCCGCTGAAAGCCAATCGCGCGTGAAGCGATCGTACTCGGCAAAGCCGTGAAACTTGTCCCAATCCTCCTCGACGCCATCGACGCGCGTGTTGTTGGGACGCAGCAGCTCGCCGCCGAGCTGAAGGTTGTAGGGCGGATCAGCAAAGATGAGGTCGACCGCGCCTTCGGGCAGGCGCCGCATCCACTCGATGCAATCGCCCTCGATCACGGTGTCGTCGTCGGACCAACCGAACTCCCCCATGGCCCCGCCTTTCCCCAGCGTGCGAAGCTACTTTGAGGGATGCGACACGACTCGTCAATAGTCCATGTGAGTCAAAGTGTTACGATGATTCCCTGAAGTCAAATTCAAACAAGTCTCGGGAGGGCTGAAATGACAATCGGTGGTGGGGTGTGAGGCCCAGAGCCACAATAGCTGCCCGGTGCTCCTCGGTCGCATAACCCATATTGGTATGCCAGCCATAGCCCTCGTAGCGCAGCGCCAAGCGCTGCATCAGCCGGTCGCGCGCGACTTTGGCAAGAATTGAGGCGGCGGCGATCGAGAGCGAAAGTCCGTCGCCGCCGACGATGGTCTCGACCTTGCACGGGAGCCGCGGCGCCTGGTTGCCGTCAACCAACGCGAGCATGGGCTTCACGGGGAGTGCCGCAAGCGCGCGGCGCATCGCAAGGAAGCTCGCTTGCAAAATATTGAAGCGATCGATCTCGGCGACGCTCGCGGCGCCGAGGCCAAAGACCGCGACACCGCGCAGCAGGGCGGCGAATTCCTCGCGGGTCTCGCGCTCGAGCTTCTTGGAGTCATCGATGCCACGCCGGAGCCGTCGCGGCAGCCGCTTGGGGTCGAGCACCACGGCGGCGGCAAATACTGGACCCGCGAGCGGCCCCCGTCCCACCTCGTCGATGCCGCAGACCAAACCCTCTGCGCGACTCTCGAAAGCGAAGTTCGGCATGACCGCGAAGGCTAGCCGAAATATGAGAAGACGACGATTGGGAATCCTTGGTGGATGAATTCGCCGCGTCGCGTGACGCCCATCTTCTTGTGCGCCCGCAGCGACGCCGTATTGTCGGCGCGGATGAAAAGAATGCCCTCGCGGCCCGGTAAAAGCCGCTTCAATTCGGTGAAAAGCCGTTGTGCCAAGCCCTGGCCGCGCTCGCTCGCGTCGACCGCCACCGGCCCGTAGACATAGGCGCGATCGCTGCCGGGATACGTCCTGAGCATGGCCGCGATCACCGGCACGTTGGCGACGGTTGGCTTCGAGGCCGCAAGCAGGAACGCGACGACTCGGGACCCGCGACGCGCCACCATCAGGGGCAGATCGGCCAGCATCGCCAACAGTTGCGAGTGACTGAGCAAGGCCGAGAGAGTACCGCCCTGGTCCGGTTGGTTCGCCTCCATGAGCGCCAGAATTCCGTCGAGGTCGCGCGCGTCGGCACGCGCGATTTCCAATTCGGGGCGGGCCTGTGGATGCGGGGGCATGGCTTTGCACTATATCAATGAATGCCGGGTATTTTGGTTTGGGCGTGATTGCCGAGGCAATGCGGCGCCCTCATTTCGTCACGTTTCAAAGCGACAAGTGCGCGCCACTGCGGGGGCCAAAAGGGCCGAAATCGACCGATGAAGAAGCCGAATTTACCGTTTCTTGACCGCGAAGGGCGCGTGGCGCCCCCACCCAAACGGCGGCTGTTGCGCGAGTTTCGCTCGGTGCTGACGCCGCGGCCTCGCCTCTTTCGTGACGCCCGCGTTCGCGGTGCCCCGAAGGGCGATGGGCATCCGGTTTTCGTGCTGCCGGGATTCCTTACCAATGATACCCGCACCCGCCACCTGCGAGCCTTCCTGACGCGGCTCGACTATGCCGTCTACGGCTGGGGAGAAGGTGTGAATTGGGGCCCGACGAGCCGAGCGGTCACGGGGGCGGAGCGCCGCCTCAAGGAAATTCGCCGCGAGCACGGAAGGCGCGTCACGCTGGTCGGCCACAGCCTCGGCGGCGTGCTCGCCCGGGAGCTCGCCAAGAAATTTCCCGACGACGTGCGCCAGGTGGTGATGCTCGGAAGCCCGGTTCGCCTTCCAACCGCGAGCAACCTCGCGGTGTTCTTCCGCATGCTCTCGCGCTTCCACAGCCCGACCGTCGGCTCCGATATCGCAGAGATGAATCGGCCGCCACCTGACGACATTCCGGTAATGGCGATCTATACCCGCGAAGACGGGATCGTCGCCTGGCAGAGCTGCCTCGAGCAACCGGGTCCCCGGCGCGAGAACATCGAAGTGCTCGGCACGCACAGCACGCTGCCCACGAACCCCGAGGTGCTGCGCCTGGTGGCGGAGTGCCTCGCTGAGCCCGAAGGCCGCTGGCGGCCTTACCGCAAGCGCCAATCGGCCGCGGCATAAATTGCAATTAAAGCAATGAAGGGGATGGGGGGATGGTTGGTGATTGGGGAGATCGCAGTTGTAGTCGGCCGAAACTTCGATGGCGTGACCTAAGGCAAAGCGATCCACTGTCTCTGAATTGATATGTGTGCTTCCCAGCGGCCGGCCTCTGTCTGATCTCCATCCAAGCCGCGATCATACCTCCAGCCGAGGAGAGCCCCCCTCTTCTCCAACATCCCCTTATCCCCTCAATAAATTGCCTCTCGCGCTCTAAAGCAGGCTGAGCTGATCGCCCTTCTGCGGCGGGCGGCTGAATCTCGCGGTGTCGAGGCTCCAGCCGCGCTGGCGCTCGTTGAGCTTGAGGCGCCGGCAAGTCCGCTCGAAGCGCAGACGAAGCATCTCGGCATAGGGACCGAGGCCGCGCATGCGCGTTCCCCACTGCGAATTGTACGCCTTGCCGCCGTGTGTCTCGCGCAGCAGCGACATCACGTGCTTGGCCTTGCCGGGCTCATGCGCATCGAGCCATTCCTCGACCAGCCCCTTGATCTCTAGCGGCACGCGCAGCAGCACATAGGCCGCACTGCGCGCGCCGCGCTCGGCAGCGGCCTCAAGGATGCGCTCGAGCTCGTGGTCGTTGAGCGCGGGGATCATGGGTGCCGCCATCACGGTGACGGGAATTCCGGCGTCGGCGAGCGCTGCAATGGTTTCAAGACGCCGCTCGGGGGTTGCGGCGCGCGGCTCCATCTTGCGCGCGAGAGTTCGGTCGAGCGTGGTGACGGAAACCGCGACCGAAGCGAGGCGTTCGCGCGCCATCTCCGCGAGGATGTCGATGTCCCGCTGCACCAGCGCCGATTTCGTGACGATTCCGACCGGGTGCCTGAATTCCTGGAGCACCAGAAGAATGCGGCGGGTGATTTCGAGCTTGCGCTCGACGGGCTGATAGGGGTCGGTGTTGGCGCCCAGCGCAATCACATCGCAGCGATACCCAGGTTTGGCGAGCTCGGCGCGCAGCAGCTCGGGACCGTCCTCCTTGACGAAGATGCGGCTCTCGAAGTCGAGGCCGGGGGAGAGGCCCAAATAAGCGTGGCTGGGCCGCGCATAGCAATAGATGCAGCCGTGCTCGCAGCCGCGGTAGGGATTGATCGATCGGTCGAAGGAGATATCCGGAGAATCGTTGCGCGTGATGACGCTGCGCGCGGTGTCCTTGGTGTAAATGGTGTCGAGAGGTATCGGCTCCGCGTCGGCGCTGCCCCAGCCGTCGTCGGTCGCGACGCGCTGCTCGCTTTCGAAGCGCCCGGTCGCGTTGCCGATCGCGCCGCGGCCTTTTCGGACAGGGTTCGGAATGCCGGTCTCCATGGGAATGAGACTAGCGCATCACAAGAACGAATCAAGAACCGACTCTAATCATGACCCCGGTCCCTTCTAGCCACTCCGCTCGAACGCGCGCTATTTCCGCGGGAGAAAGGAAACGATCAAGCCATGCGCGCGTGTGTGCTGCCAGCATGCCGCTGAGCTCAAGAGCCTTTTCCTCGATGAGGACGCCAAGGCGAACCGCCCACATCGTCGTGCGAAGCCAAGTCAGCCGGCGCGCCGGCAGTAGCCAAGGCGCGAGCGTGGCGCTCGCTCTCGGTCCAATGGCCTCCAGATAGGTCTGGTAAAAAGCCAGCACGTCTTCTTGACTTAGCTCGGCCTGAACTTCGAGGTCCCAGTGGGTCGATGTTGAGAGCGTCGCATGAGCAAGGTCGATCGCGGGCGAGCCGTAGCAGACCCGCTCCAGATCGACCAGCACCGCGCCACCACTGGGCCGCAGGATGAAATTGCCGGGATGAGTGTCGGTGCCGACCAGCGCGATCGGCTGAGTTTCCGGTCTCGCGTCGGCCGCATAACGACGGGCCCATGCGTATTCTTGCTCGAGCGCGGCGATCGTTTCAGGTGCGCAGTGGATTTGCGTTAGGAATGGCCGCTGCCGCTCGATGATCTCGAGGGTCGCGGCAACCGGACCGATCACGGAATGATCGGGAAGCGGCGGACGCCCCGGTACGGATGGAAGGGGCAGCTTATGCAAGCGTGCGAGCGCATGGGCGATGGCGAGGAGATCGGAAGGTAGGTTGGGCGGACCTCCTTCGATATCCTCAACCAACAGCCCACCGAGCGGCAGCGCTGGACTGGGCTCGATCGTGCGAAGGAGGCGCGGCGTCACGCCGGAGGGCTCGGCGCGGCGAAAGGCCGCCGCCTCCAACGCCAGCTGCGCGGCGGGATCGCCGAGCCAGGGCGTCCGGCGTGGCAGCCGCAGCACCAGTCCCGCGCCGCGCAAGCGCACATGGTCGTGGTTCACCCCTTTCACCCGCAGCGGAATGAGATCGCCGGCGCGCAGGTGACGGGTATCGGGGAAGGTCTGCAAGACCTCGATCAGCCGGTTGGGTTCGGGCAAGGGTGTGCGCTCGCGGAGTTCGTGATGTCGCGCCGGCATCGGCGCGGGTAAGGTGCGGGGAAACGGTCATGGGCGCAATCCACTCCTCGCCGCCGCTCTCGGTGGTGATTCCCACCCTCGATGCGGCGGCGCAACTCGGCCCCACTCTGGCGGCGCTTGAGAACGGCAGAGACATCGTGCACGAAATCGTTATCGCCGACGGCGGTTCGGTCGATGCGACGACGATGCTCGCGGCGGGGCACGGCGCGCGCGTGATCAGGGCGCCCCGGGGCCGGGGTCTGCAACTCGCCGCCGGAGCCCGGGGCGCGCAAGGGGAGTGGCTGATGTTCCTTCATGCCGACACGAGGCTGGGGCCCGGCTGGTCCGCGGCGCTGCGTCGCTTCATTGCCGAACCCGAAAACGCGGGACGTGCTGGTTACTTTCGGTTTCGACTGGATGACGAAGCATCGGAGGCGCGTCGGTTGGAACAGATCGTCGCGTGGCGCTGTCGCGTGCTTGGCCTGCCCTATGGCGACCAAGGCCTGGTGCTCAGACGCGACTTCTACGGAAAGCTTGGCGGCTTCCCGCTGCTGCCATTGATGGAGGACGTGGCGTTGGTGCGTCGGATCGGCAAGCGACGGCTGGTGCTGCTTGAGGCCGATGCCGTCACTTCCGCGGCACGCTACCGCAGCGAAGGTTATGTCCGGCGATCGCTGCGCAATATCGGCTGCCTCGGCTGCTACTTCATGGGTGTGCCGCCGCGCCTGATCCTGCGCCTCTATGGATGAAGCGATGTCTCGTCCCGCCCGCCATCTTGTCGTTTTCGTCAAGGTGCCGCGTCGGGGGCAAGTGAAGTCGCGTCTTGCCGCCGGGATCGGTGCCGGCGCCGCGCTGCGCTTCTACCGTCTCACGAGCGCTCTCCTGCTGCGCCGCCTCGCCCGCGACCGGCGCTGGCACACAAGCCTTGCCGTCACTCCGAGCCGCGACGTGCGGGCCGCTTTCTGGCCGAGCGGGATTCGGCGGCTCGACCAAGGATCGGGCGATCTGGGAAGGCGAATGGCGCGGGCCTTTGCGGCATTGCCGCCGGGTCCCGCTGTCATCGTGGGGTCCGATATTCCGGAACTTGACGCATCTCATGTGGCGGCGGCGTTCCGTGCACTCGGCCGGCATGACGCGGTCTTCGGTCCCGCCTCGGACGGCGGCTATTGGCTCGTGGGCTTGAAGCGCTCGCGGTCGCTGCCTCGGCACCTATTCGCGGCGGTGCGCTGGTCAAGCGCCCACGCGCTCGCCGACACCCGAGCGGGCTTACCGCGCAACTGGAGCGTGGCATTGCTGGAGCGGCTCGATGATATCGACGATGCCACCGACTATTGGCGCTGGGCGCAGGGGCAGAAGTCTCAGGAGGTTACGCCGGCGACAACACGTGGATAACCCGGTTCGCCATGAGGTCCTTGGTCTTGGTGCGAAACGCCGCCATGTGCGGCGCCGTCGAGTGGGCCGCCAGCGCCGCCGCACTCGCCCACTTCTCCACCACGACATAGGTGTCGGGCCCGAGGCGCGTCTGAACCGCTCCGATCCCATCCGCATCGATTGCGGCGCCGTATTCGATGCAGCCCTCCTCCTTGCGCACCGTCGGCACGATGCTCTGAAAGGCCGCCAGAACTTCGCCGCGCTTTCCGGGCTTCGTGGTGATCATGGCGAGCACGTGGATCATGGGTCACTTCCTCGCAGTCGGTTTCGCGTGGCCGCCAATACTACTCGGTGGGCGGCAAATCTCTCAACCGTGTGCTGTTGTTGGATGCGGGCGCACCGGAGCGATGCGAGGCCTCGCTTATTCACCGGCCTTGGTCAGGTGCTCCTGGAGGCGCGGCATCAGCTCCACAAGGTTGCAGGGTCGGTGCCGATTGTCGAGCTGTGGTTCAAGGATCTCCCAGCCATCGCGGCAAGCGCCGGGCGAACCCGGCAGCGCGAAAAGATAGGTGCCGCCGGCAACGCCGCCCGTCGCGCGGCTCTGAATCGTCGAGGTACCGACCTTCTGGTAGCTGAGCCAGCGGAACAGCTCGCCGAAGCCGGAGATTTCCTTCTCGAACACGGATTGGAACGCTTCGGGAGTGACGTCCCGCCCGGTGACACCGGTGCCGCCCGTGGAGATCACCACATCGACCGCGGGATCGGCGATCCAAGCCTTTAGCTGTCCGACAATCGCCGCCTTGTCGTCCCTGACGATGGCGCGCGCGACCACGCGATGCCCCGCCTTGGCAGCGAGCTCGACCAGGGTTGCGCCCGATTTGTCATTGGTCTCGGTTCTCGTGTCCGAAACCGTCAGGATCGCCACGTTAACCGGAAGAAAAGGTCGTGCCTCGTCAATTCTTGGCATAGTTTCCACCTATACCGCTGGGCCCGTCGAGGGCGGTATAGGTCGGCCATTGTCCGGCGGCAAGGGCGTCGAGATCGGGCGTCGGTTGCCCGAGACGCAGTCGATAGATCCAGTAATTCGCCAGCACGCGCTCGGTAAAGCCGCGGGTCTCCCGGTTCGGAATGTTTTCCAGGAAGAGCAGCGGATCGCTTCTGAGCGAGTCGTTGCCGAGCCACTGATGAATGGGGCCGGGCCCGCTGTTATAGGCGGCGGCAAGCAAGAGCAAATTGCTGCCAACTCGGTCGTCCGCCTGCAACTGAACGAGATACTCCTGGGCAAGCGCGAGATTGATCGCGGGGTCCGCTATGTCTCGGCGCTGGTCGTTCGACAGCGAGAGCCGTTGCGCCATGGAACGCGCAGTCGCCGGCATTATCTGCATCGGACCGAGCGCTCCCGATGAGCTGCGGACGTCAGAACGGAACTGCGACTCCTGGCGCATCAGTGCGAACAGGAGCGCCCGATCGACCTTGAAGCCGTCGAGCGGCGTCCAGCGCGGGATCGGAAACATGGCGCGGTCCAAAAGCGAGGCGTCAGTCCGTGCGAGCACGGTCGCCAGTTGGTAGCTGAGCGAGGGCATGCCCGCGCGGTCCGCGAGTGCCTCCACCGCCTGCAATAGAGCCGCGTCACCGTGCTCCGCCATTTGCCGCAGTGTCGCCTCGGCAATCGTCATGCTCCCGACTTGGATCAGCGCTAACGCACGCCGTCCGGGGACGGTGCCGCGCAGCAGTTGGCGATGCGCCTCGCTGAGCGGGCCGGTATCGAAGTTGAAGGTGGCATCGATCCCCAGCGTGCGACGCGCGAGAAGTCCGTAAAAGGTGTGGGGATGCTGGGCCGCGATGCCCAGCCACGTGTCCACCTGCTGGGGACGATGATTTCGCAGCTCTGACCGGGCAGACCAGAACCCCGCGGCGGCGATCTGCCCGGGGCTTCCTCCTGGTATTCGGGTTGCGCGTTCGAAATGCTCGCAGGCCTCGGCATAGCGCTCGCGGCGCCAAGCGGCGAGCCCGGCTTCCCAATCGGCGCCGCCGTGCTCCGATCCCTGGATTACTTCCAGCGCGAAGTGCTGGCTTGCCTCACCGCCGCCATGCTGGAAGGGCAGCGGCCCGACGGAAAGCCGGCCGGCCGCGGCGCCAGGCTCATGGGGATCACCCCCCTCGAACTCGACGCTGGTAGCGCCTTCCTGGCCGGGGGGGCCAAATTCATTGTCGGGCCCAAACCGGAGGGCTGGCTCGGTGACGGCCGGGCGTATTGGGGCCGGCGCCCCTGATGGGCGGCGCTTCTGGGCGAGCGCATAGATTGCGCGCGCATCCGGCTCATCGGCATAAAGCCGCAGCCACCCGGTCAACTCCTCGTAACTCGCGCGGTAGTGGCGGCCAAGGTAGCGCTGGGCCAGTACCTCGCCCATCAGCAGGCGATCCCCCAGCAGCGAGATCTCATGGTCAGCAGCGGTCCAGTCCCCGGCATGCTGCATCGCGAAGATGTGCTGATAATGGAGGGTATCATCCGTGGTGAGAACGCCTGGCACGCCATTCTTGTCGATGATGCCGTCGGGCGGCGGAAGCGACGCCGTACGCACACTTTGTCCCACGGCACCCGGCGACGCCGCCAGCGCGAACGCTAGGGGCGCGGCAAAAAACACGCCGTAAAAACGCGTGCGCCGCAAAGTGTTGGGGGCCCGAGCCCTATCATCCATATAAACCATGCCTGCCCCCTTAAACGAAAAGCAGGGGAGCCGCAAGCTCAAATCGGTTAACCTTTCCGTGACAATTTTCGTCGGCTCTAGGGAATGTTTATGTCTTTAGTTTTTTTCTTCATGGGCTTTTGATTTGTCTATGAGTGTAAGTTCTGAATATTCGTATGATTAATTTGAAATCCTGTGGCATTAATAATGCGCCATTGCGAGTGCTTTGTAAGCCAATCGCGCCTGAAAGAACCCCACTACTCGTGCAAGGCTTCGAGTCGGGCCTTGAGATTCAACAAATCTGTCCAGGCCTCGGCCTTGCGGGCCGGTGCGCGCAGCAGGAAGGACGGGTGGAAGGTGGCGAGCGTCGGGACGGCTTGCTCCAGGTCCGGTACGGCGAGGGCGGTCCATCGACCGCGAAGCCTCATGATGCCCTCGCTCCGACCCAATAGCGTAGCGGCCGAGGTGCCTCCGGCGAGCAGCAGCACGCGTGGCCGCTTGAGCGCGATATGCCGCCACACGAAGGGCAGACAGGCCGCGATCTCGTCGTTGGTCGGTTTGCGGTTGCCGGGGGGGCGCCAGAACAACACGTTTGTGATGTAAGTGGTTGTTCTATCTAATCCAATTGTCGCCAACATACGATCGAGCAATTGCCCGGCACGGCCGACGAAAGGTCGACCGATCCGGTCTTCATCGGCGCCCGGCGCTTCGCCGATCACCATCAATGGTGCGGTCTGATCGCCGTCGGCGAAGACTGTGTTGGTCGCGGTGCGCTTGAGCGCACATCCGTCGAAGCGTCGGATGGCCGCTTCAAGCTCGGTTAGTGAATGGGCTGCAAAGGCCAGCTCGCGCGCGGTCGCGGCGGCGGCACTGGGCGCAACCAGTGCGGGTCCCGCCGCGGCGCGCGAGGGTTGTGTCCTCGTCACGATAATGGGCGGCGGCGGGGCTGGCGCGACGGGCCGAGCGGTCGCAAGCCGGTCCTGCGGATCGAGCGCGATCGCTTCGTCCACCCCCATTGCGATGTACCAATCCAACAATCGGATGAGCGGAGAAGTGGTGGTCATGGCTAATCCAACCTTGCGAGGGCGGCCCGGGCATGAGGGGCCTGCGTGCTCGGCGCATCGTCGCCCCCTGGTTCTTTGGGGTTGATCCACTATAGTGGGATTGGCGCCGAAAGCCCTTCGGATATCCAGAGCGGCCACCCCCATGACCCGCGAGACCATGGAATACGACGTCGTGATCGTCGGTGCGGGGCCTTCAGGCCTCGCTGCGGCGATTCGACTTAAGCAGTTGGCGGCGGAACACCAGCATGAGGTGTCGGTCTGCGTGATTGAAAAGGGCTCAGAGGTCGGGGCCCACATTCTCTCCGGTGCGGTGGTCGAGCCGCGGGCGGTCGCGGAGCTGTTCCCGGATTGGCGCGAGCGTGGCGCTCCGCTCCTCACTCCGGCCGAGGACGACCGCTTCCTGTTCCTCACCGAGCGCCGTGCGTTCCGGCTACCGACGCCGCCGCAGATGCACAATCACGGCAATTACATCGTAAGCCTGGGAAATGTTTGCCGCTGGCTCGGGCGCGAGGCGGAGGCGCTCGGCGTTGAGATCTATCCGGGCTTCGCCGCGGCGGAGGTACTGTTCGGCGAGGACGGCACCGTCGCGGGGGTTGCGACCGGTGGCATGGGCATCGGTCGAGACGGCAAGCCGACCGATCATTTCCAGGAGGGGGTCGAGCTTCGGGGGAAGGTCACATTGCTTGCCGAGGGCTGTCGCGGCTCGCTCTCGAAAGTGCTCAGCGCGCGCTTCGGGCTTTCGGCAGACTCTGACCCGCAGACCTATGGGATCGGCGTCAAGGAACTCTGGGAGGTGACGCCGGAACAGCACAAGCCGGGCCGCGTCATCCACACCGTTGGTTGGCCGCTGGACCGCAAAACCTATGGCGGCTCGTTCCTGTACCACCTCGAAAATCGCCAGGTCGCCGTCGGGTTCGTCGTGGGGCTCGACTACGAGAATCCTTTCTTAAATCCGTTCGAGGAATTTCAGCGCTTCAAGACGCACCCGGCGATTCGACCGACCTTCGATGGTGGTCGGCGCGTCGCCTATGGCGCGCGGGCCCTCAACGAGGGTGGGTTTCAAGCGATTCCGCAATTGTCGTTTCCGGGCGGACTGCTGATCGGATGCGCGGCCGGATTTCTCAATGTCCCGAAGATCAAGGGCAGCCATACCGCGATGAAGTCGGGGATGGTCGCGGCCGAGACCGTGTTTCGCCAACTTCGGGGCGATCGTGCCGCCGACTACCGGCGAGCCATGGAGGCGAGCTGGGTCTGGGACGAACTCTACCGTGCGCGCAATGTGCGGCCGGGCTTCCGTTGGGGGCTCTTTGCAGGCCTCCTGCACGCGGCAGTCGACACCTATCTGCTGCGCGGCCGCGCGCCCTGGACGCTGCATCACACGCCTGATTATGTGCACCTGCGCAAGGCCGCCGAGAGCCAACCGATCGCCTACCCGAAGCCGGATGGCAAGTTAAGCTTCGATCGGCTTTCATCGGTCTTCATCTCGAACACGAATCACGAGGAAAACCAGCCACCGCACTTGCAGCTCAAGGATCCCGCGAAGGCAATCGAGGTGAATTATCGACTCTACGATTCGCCGGAACAACGCTACTGTCCCGCGGGCGTTTATGAAATTGTTCGCGAGGGAACGGAAGAGACACCACGATTGCAGATCAACGCGCAGAATTGCGTGCACTGCAAGACCTGCGACATCAAAGATCCGACCCAGAACATTAATTGGGTGGTTCCCGAGGGTGGGGGCGGGCCCAACTACCCCAACATGTAAGGCTGGAAGGCGCGACTGACGGCTGTTTTCAGGCGGTGTGGTAACATGGGACCGAATCGGTGAAAGGGTACGACAATGGTTAGTAAGGCGATGCGGCGGCTGGTTGCGGCGGCGGTAGCGATTGGGTTAACCGCGTGCGCTCAGGTTCCCTCGCAAGGGGCGACCAATTCGGCGCCGCCGCCCGACAAGGACACGCAAGCGGTGCCAACCGAAAGCGTTTACGGCAGCTACCTCGCCGGAGGCCTTGCTCAGCGCGACCATGCCTATGGCGCCGCCGCCGCCTATCTAGAGCGTGCGCTCGCCGACGATCCCGACAACGTCGAACTGCTGCGTCGTACTTTCTTGCTGCGTCTCAGCGAAGGCTCGTTGCCGCGTACGGTCGAGTTGGCGCGTCGGTTCAGCGTTGTGGACCCGCATAACGGCCTTCCTGCTTTGGTATTGCTGATCGAGCAGATGAAATCAGGAGACGGTTCCGGCGCCGCCGCAGCCGCCGATCGCCTGCCGCAGGATGGACTGTTGCGCTTCTCGTCACCGCTGGTGGTGGCCTGGACCAAGGCGGGCCTAAAGGAGGAAAAGGCAGCGATCGCGGCCCTTGATCGGTACGACCGGATGCGTGGCTTCGAGCAGTTGAAGGCGTTCCATCTCGCCTTGATCGAGGACTATCTCGGCAACGTCAACGGAGCGCTCGACGCCTACAAAAAACTTACCGCGGCGAGCGATCGACTCAACTGGCGCACCACGGATATGGCAGGTCGCTTTCTTGAGCGGCATGGCCGCGCCCAGGAGGCAAAGGCGTTGTACGAGCGCTTCATCCGCGAGAACAGCGACGGTGCCGATCTCGCTGCGCCCTCGATCGCGCGGATCGCCGCCGGCAAGATCCCCCCTCCCACGGTTGCTAGCGCCACCGACGGACTGGCCGAGGCCATGTTCGATATCGCAAGCGTGCTGAACCAGAGCGAAACGGAGGATCTGTCGCTGCTCTACGCGCAACTCACGCTCGATCTTTCGCCCAAGCACGCCTTGGCCCAGATGCTGGTGGGAGAGATCGCGGAGTCTGAGGGGCGCCTCAACGAGGCGCTGGAGATCGACCGCCGGGTCGATCCGCAATCGCCGTTCTCGTGGAGCGCGCGCCTGCGGGTGGCCGAGGTGCTGGACGAATTGGGTCGAACCGATGAGGCAATTGCCGAGCTAAAGCTCATGGCCTCGGAACGGCCGCAGTCGCCGCAAGCCCTCATCGAGCTCGGCGACATCCTGCGCGAGCGGAGCAAGTTCGCCGAGGCCGCTGACGCCTATGAGGGCGCCGTCGCCCGCATCAACCCGATCGGAAGAGAGTACTGGTCGCTTCTTTACAGCCGCGGCATCGCGTTCGAACGCTCGGGCCAATGGCCGCGCGCCGAAGCGGATTTCCAGCGCGCGCTGCAGCTCGAGCCCGATCAGCCGATGGTGCTCAACTATCTCGGATATTCGTGGATCGAGAAGCGCCAGCATATGGATGAAGCATTACAAATGATCCAGCGAGCGGTTCAGCAACGTCCGGACGACGGCTATATCATCGATAGCTTGGGTTGGGCCTATTATCAGCTCGGCAAATATCCGGAGGCGACGCGATATTTGGAGCAGGCGATCGAGCTGCTGCCGGAGGACCCGACCATCAATGATCACCTGGGCGACGCTTATTGGCGCAGCGGCCGCCATGATGAGGCGCGCTACCAGTGGCGACGGGCACTGCAATTCAAGCCGGAGGATGAGCAGGAAGCGAAGACCATTTCGGCGAAGCTCGATCAGGGTCTCGGCGCTGTGCCCGCTCCCAACCCACGCGGCGGATAATTCGGCGGTTTGTGAGTCGCTGCCGGGTCGCACGGCAAGGACGGCGAGTTCAATACATGACCCGATCTGATTTGATCGGGCCAGGGGTGTCCGAGTTTGCACCGGCGAAACTCAACCTTTACTTGCACGTGGTGGGCCGTCGTGCCGACGGCTATCACCTGCTCGACAGTCTGGTCGCCTTCGCGGAAATCGGCGACAGCGTGTCGGCGGCACAAGCCGTCAATCTCTCGCTTGAGGTCGGTGGTCCGTTCAAAGCCCAGCTTTCTCCCGACTCCGAGCAAAACTTGGTATTGCGGAGCGCGCGATGGCTTGCCGAGCGATCCGGCATCGCCGATGGCGCGGCGCTCGCGCTTGAGAAGCACCTGCCTGTCGCTTCCGGGATCGGCGGCGGGTCGAGTGACGCTGCGGCGACGCTTCGAGCGCTGGCGCGCCTTTGGCATTGCGATCTCAACCGTCTCGATCCCGCCGATATCGCCGCCGCGCTCGGCGCCGATGTGCCGGTTTGTCTGATCAATCGTGCGGCTTGGCTTGGCGGCATCGGAGAAGCTGTCGCTCCGGCGTCGCCACTGCCGGACTGCTGGGTGGTGCTGGCCAATCCCGGAGTGGCCGTGGCCACGCCCGCTGTTTTCAAGGCGCGCCGCGGAGAGTTCTCCGCGCCGGCGCGTTTTGGCGCGGTGGCCGACGCGGTCGCGCTCGCCGGCGCCTTGTCGCGGCGGCGAAATGACCTCACGGATGCCGCGCTCTCGCTCGCACCGGAGATCGGCGATGTGCTGAGCGCACTCGCGGCGGAACCGGCGGCGCTGATCGCGCGCATGAGCGGCAGCGGCGCAACCTGTTTCGCGCTGTTTGCCGCACGAGGCGAGGCCGTCGCCGCCGCCACACACCTTGCCGCGGCGCATCCGCGCTGGTGGGTGGCAGAGGGAAAGCTGCGTTAACGAAGTCCCGCGGCTACTGCTTTGCCTGTTGCTGAACCTCGGCTTTCAACCGAAACATCAGCGCGCGTGTGGCCTCGCCATCGACCTTGAGATTGCGGTCGCTTTGGTATTTGCGGATCGCGTCGGTGGTTTTATCGCTCACCACGCCGTCGACGCGGCCGGGATCGTAGTGCAGGCGCATGAGGGAGCGCTGAATCTCGGCGACAATCGCGCGTTCCACTGGCGCCGTCGGTGAGGCGGCGGAAGCGGGTGCCTCGGCGGCGCTTGGCTGCGGCTTCGGTGCCCCGGCACTCTCGGGCGCGGAGACGGTTCCATGCAACTGCGGATCTGCGGTGTGGCTGATCTCCTGGCTCAATGACGCCGCGAGCGCACGCGCGTCGTGGAGCTGCTTGGGAGAAAACGATGCCGCGATGCGCTGCATCTGACGTTGCGCCTCGGCATCCCCGGCTCCCGCCGCGATGCTGAACCACGCATAGGCATCGGCCATCGATTGCGGCACGCCCTTACCATTGGCGTAGAGCGCCGCCAGATTGTACTGTGCGGTGATGACGCCCTGATCGGCGGCGCGGCGGAACCAGCGCGCCGCTTCGCCGTAGTCCTGCGCGACGCCGCTTCCGTTGGCGTATGCGAGGCCGAGGTTCAATTGCGCCGATGGGTGTCCTTGTTCGGCGGCGCTGTGATACCAGATCACTGCCCGCACGGGGTCGTGAGGCACACCCAGTCCGCTGTCGTAGAGCGCGCCCAGATTGTATTCGGCGTCGGGCAGGCCTTGCTGCGCGGCGATGCGGAACTGCTCCGCCGCCTTTTGATAGTCCTGCGGCACGCCCTCGCCGAAAGCATAGCGAACGCCGAGGCCAAATGCGGTGGTTGCGTCGGGCATCGACATGTCCGGGCTCGCGGTGGCCTCCGTCGACTCGCCAGTGGGCGCGGCGGGCGCCGTCGGGGACTCTCCGGGTGAGGTCGTGGCCGCTGGCGCAACCGGGGGAGTAGCGGACGCGGTGGCGGCTGATGTCTCGGCTGCAACCTGCGGCGGCTGTGAGATCGCGGTGGATGGCGCAGCGGTTGCCGCCGTGGTAGGCGACGGGGCCGGAGCTGGCGCCACCGTTGCGGTGGCCGGGGGTGCGGCAGCCGGCATTGATGCGGGTGGTGGCGTCGAGGGCGGGCTGGCGGCTGATGAGGTGTCCGGTTGCTGCTGCGGCAGCGGTACGCTGACCGCTGCGTCGCGTGCTGCGGGCCCGGTGCCGAGGCCGAGGTAGAATAAGGCGGCGCCGCCCAACACCGCGGCAGCCAATGAGATACCCAACACCAGCCAGGGCGCCCCGTGGCGCCGCTGCCGCCGCAGGCCGGTCTCCGTTTCTGTCTTATCCTCACTGTGCCCGCGCTCCGCCGTAAGCCGGATCAGGGCCGGCGGCTCCGACGCGCCGGATTTTGCCGGCGTTTCCACGATCGCCTCGACCGCCGGCTCACCATCTTGTGCGCGAACGGCCGTCAGCAACCGCGTCAGCGAACGCGCTATTTCAGCGTCCCGTGCCGCCGATTGAGACGCTCCATCGGAGGGACCGTCCGGCCCCGCCGCACGCATGACGGCCTTCGCGAGCCAAGAAACGGGATCCACCCCGTCGGCCGCCGCCGCCCGTTCTACGGCGCCGCGCAAATCTTGGGGCAATGCGAGGGCACGCCATGCTTCCACGGAGGCGGACACGGAGCGCTCGCTCATGCCGGGCTCTCGGCTCTCATGGGCTCACGCGACGGCGGCGCGCATGCGGAATGTGCCTGCTCATTTACCGATCTCTGCGGGTCATCTTATAGGACGAGCATGAAAGCTTGCCAATCGGCGCTCAGGATTTGTCGTTTGAAACCGTCAACCGATCGACGGCCGCGTTGGGATCGGCGCTGTCGAGCAGCCGGTAAGCTTGTTCGGCGCCTATACGGCCGCTTTCGATCGCCTGGCGCGCTCGCTGCGGCAAGCCCAGCAAGCGCAGCGATGAGGCGATATGCGGGCGCCCGATACGGAGCCGTTCCGCCAATATGCCCGGGCTGATTCGATACTCCGTGAGCAAACACAGATAAGCGCGCGCCTCGTCCAGTGGAGTGAAATCGCTTCTACCGAGATTTTCCGCCAGCGAAAGCAATTGGGCCGCGCCGTCGTCCGCCTCGACCACGATCGCCGGAATTTCCACCTTTCCCGCCCGCTCCGCGGCCAAGCGCCGCCGCTCGCCCGCGACGATCTCATAGACCCCGGGGCCTGTCCGGCGCACCAGCACCGGATCGCGCGCGCCGTGCACCTCGATCTCGGCGACGAGCGCGGCGAGAGCGGTCTCATCGCCGCCTCGGCGCAGCCGATGCGGCGGCGGTTTCAGTGCGGCGAGTGGCAGCATCGAGACAGGCCCAGTGGGGAGGGCCGGTTGCCGCCTGACGCCAACCGCTCGTTCGACAATGAACGCGGCGCCGCGCTCCCGCCCCGGCGTGGCCAGCATGACCGCCACGGGCGGCAGCGGTGGCGGCGGGGCGGCGGTTTCCGGACTGGCTTCGCGCGATGGAACCTGATCCCGAGGTTCGGGCGGTCGGCTTTTGGGGTGAGGAGGGCGGCGGACGGGACGAGCTTCGTCACGGGTGAGCGAGGCGCGTACCGTCGCAACGACCCACGCGTCGAGGCTGCGTCCCTCCGCCTCGGCGGCGCGTTCCGCGGCGAGTCGGGCTTCGATCGGCAAATCGCTCAAACGCCAGGTCATCGCTGCATCACGACTCGGCCGTCATGGCGCTAGTATACGCGAAGCGACACGCTTAGACCCGTGATTTCAATGCCCTACTGGCTCGGGCATGCGGCCTAGCTGCATTTCGAGTAACCGCAGCTCGTACATTGGTCGCAGTTCTCGATGCGGATCAGCGCCGCCTCGCCGCATTTCGGGCACTGCGCCATGCGGCGGCCGTCGGTGGCGATATTGGCGATCGCCCGCTTCTCCAATTGAATCTCCCGCGCTTGGCGCCGCGGCAAGAATCCGATGTCGATCATGTGCTGCTCGATCACATCGCCGATTGCCGCCAGCAGCGAGGGGACGTAGCGCCCACCCATCCAGGCGCCACCGCGCGGATCGAACACCGCCTTCATTTCCTCGACCACGAAGGAAACATCGCCGCCGCGGCGGAACACCGCGCTGATCATGCGGGTCAAGCCCACGGTCCAGGCGTAATGCTCCATCGCCTTCGAATTGATGAAAATCTCGAACGGGCGCCGCCGGCCGTCCTGCACGATGTCATTAATGGTGATGTAAATCGCGTGTTCGCCCGCGGGCCAGCGAATCTTATAGGTCTGCCCCGGCAGCGCCTCGGGCCGGCTCAGCGGCTGCGTCATATAGACGATGCCGCCGGCCTCGTACACATCCGCCGATTTGGGTTGCGGTTGCGGCAGCGGCAGCTCGGCCTGGAGCCCGATCTCTCCTCCGGTGGCGG